>ENA-OPCO01000134-OPCO01000134.1-human-gut-metagenome-genome-assembly--contig:-NODE-134-length-55233-cov-3.928178_pt1 | contig 55233 bp, 58 predicted proteins | sample MGYA00241562_ERZ501475 | MGnify/ENA primary metagenome ERZ501475 (study PRJEB25962, sample SAMEA2042627) | human gut metagenome | biome: human gut; feature: human-associated habitat; material: faeces... | reverse complement strand
GACTTGATACAACAGACAGAATTATGAGAGATACATTCTGGGTAGGAGTATATCCAGGAATGACAGATGAGATGATTGATTATATGGCTAAGACAATCAAGGAAGCTGTTAATCAGTAATTTATGGTCATAAGGAAAGTACATTAATATGGGTAAGACAATATACGGTTTTATTGAAAAAATTTATATGTTTTTTGTTGAGCTGCTTTTTAAGATTATCAAAAAGGACTTAACAGACAAGAAAAGACAGACATTCAAGGAATTCTTACAGTTTGGATTAGTAGGTGTGTCTAATACAATTATTTCTTATTTACTTTATGTTGTAACACTTTTGCTTGTATCTAAGAGCGGTGTAAAGTTTGATTATATCATTGCGAACATTGTTTCCTGGTTACTTAGTGTTCTTTGGTCATTTTACTGGAATAACAAGTTTGTATTTAAGAAAGAAGAAGGCGAAAAAAGAAATATATGGGCAGCATTATTTAAGACATATGTTTCTTATGGATTTACAGGATTGATTCTTAATAATATATTATCAGTATTGTGGGTATCAGTTCTTCATATAAGCAAGATGTTAGCACCTATTATTAATCTTGTTATAAGTATTCCTATCAACTTCTTTATGAATAAGCTTTGGGCATTTGGCAAAAAGTAATTAACTAATTATGATGGAAGGTAAGTAACTTGGGTAGAATTCAGCTATTAGATTGTACATTACGAGATGGTGGATATGTTAATGACTGGAATTTCGGTCATAATAATTTAATAAGTATATTTGAAAGGCTTGTAAATGCCAGAATTGATATAGTAGAAGTTGGATTTATTGATGAAAGAAGAAAGTTCGACATCAATAGAAGTATCCTTCCTGATACCAGAAGCTTTGAAGAAGTATATGGTAAATGTAACCATAAAGATACTATGGTTGTAGGTATGATAGACTACGGTACTTGTAGTCTGTCTAACCTTCAGCCTTGTAATGAGTCCATATTAGATGGAATAAGGGTAATATTTAAAAAAGATAAGAGAAAAGAAGCTGTTGAATACTGTGCCAAGGTAAAAGCACTTGGTTATAAGGTATTTGTACAGCTTGTTTCAATTACAAGCTATAATGATGAAGAATTGCAGGATTTAATAAAGCTTGCTAATGATATAGAGCCATATGCAGTATCAATGGTTGACACATATGGTCTGTTGCAGAAGGATAGCCTTTTGCATTATTTTTATATGCTTGATGAGGGGTTAAAGGAAAATATAAGTCTTGGATATCATTCGCACAATAATTTCCAGAGAGCATTTGCTAATTGTCAGGAAATGCTTCTATGTAATACGAAAAGAGATGTACTTGTAGATGCCACAATATATGGGATGGGGAAAAGTGCAGGTAATTGTCCGATAGAGCTTCTGGCTATGCATCTTAATGATTATTATAATAAGAATTATGATATAAGCCAGATTTTGGAAGCCTTGGACTGTAATATTATGGATATTTACAAAACTAAGCCATGGGGCTATAATATGTTCTTTTATATGGCAGCATTTAACAGCTGTCATCCAAGCTATGTTTCATATCTTATGGATAAGGAAAACTTATCAGTAAGGCAGATTAATGAAATATTATCTGAACTTGCTAAGAGTGAAGATAAGCAGCTTATGTATGATGAGCAGTTTATAAAGCAGTTATATGATAATTACAAGAAAACAATTACAGATATTTCAGATAAATCATATAATAATTTAAAGAAAGATTTATATAATCAGAATATCATTGTAAAAAGTGCTGGGGTTAATCAGTATATTATAGTTAAGTCTGATGTAGATGACAGCAGAGTAACAGTATCAGATAATAACAGAACTTATAAGGGCACGGTAATATGGGTTAACAGTCTTGCTAAAGATATTACGATATCGTTTGACAGTCTGACTGATAAAGGCATAGATGATAAATCAGACCAGCTGGATGAGTATGTATTTATCAGTGACAGTAAAAGCTATGTTAATCTGTCAGCACAGTTATCAGACAGACCAGATACAGTAAAGATTATTACATTAAGTGATGTTACGCCTAATAATGGTGACCATTTTGATTATGTATTTGATAAAGAAGAATTCAAGAATACTACTGGCTCAGATGAAGCTGGTGATAATTCATTATATATATTAAAGTTGATTTTAGGAAAATGCGGTTTTATCATATAAATATCACAAGAAAAAGGAAATAACTATGGGAAAATATGAGATAGCGGTATTTGATGTAGACGGAACACTTCTTGATACAACAGAAGGGGTTCTTGCATCAGTAAAATATACAATAGATAAGATGGGATTTGAGCCATTAAGTGAGGATGTTTTAAAGACATTTATCGGACCACCAATTCAGGACTCATTCGCTAAAGCATATAATCTTAGTGGAGATATATTACAGGACATTGCAACCTGTTTTAGAAACAGATATAAGGATTATGAGCTTCTTAAGGCAGTTCCATATGATGGAATATATGAAGTGTTTGACAAGCTTATGGAAAGAAATGTAAAGCTTGCGGTAGCAACTTATAAAAGACAGGATTATGCTGAGGCAATTTTAAAGCATTTTGGATTTGATAAGTATACTAATATATTATATGGTGCTGACCATAATAATAAGTTAAAAAAGGTTGATATTATCGAGAAATGTATGGTTGACTTAGGAGTTACTGATTATTCTAATGCAGTTATGATTGGTGACAGCAGTCACGATGCTATCGGTGCAGAAAAGATTGGTATGGATTTCATAGGTGTAACCTATGGATTTGATTTCAGGGCACCAGAAGATGTATACAAGTTCAAGGCAGTAGGAGCGGCGGCAATGCCTTTAGACCTGCTTAATTTAATATAAAGATAGAATATTATTAAAAGGATGGATAAACATTATGAGAATGAAAGTTGCAAAATATATATCAGAATTCTTTGTTAAGCAGGGTGTAACCGATATGTTTATGATAACTGGTGGAGCAGCTATGCACCTTAATGATGCATTTGGACATCAGGAAGGCTTAAAGATTACTTATAATCATCACGAACAGGCTTGTACAATTGCTGCAGAAGGTTATACAAGACAGACAGGAAAGATTGCTCCTGTATGTGTAACTGGTGGTCCTGGCGGAACTAATGCAATTACAGGTGTATTCGGTGCATATGTTGATTCTATTCCAATGTTTGTTGTTACTGGACAGGCTAAAAGAGAGACAACAGTATGGTCAACTAACCTTCCGCTTCGTCAGCTTGGTGATCAGGAAGTTAATATTACATCAGCAGTATCTACTATGACTAAGTATGCCAAGATGATTACAGATCCTATGAGTATAAGAAAAGAAGTTGAGAAGGCTTGGTTTCTTATGCTTAATGGACGTCCGGGTCCGGTATGGCTTGATATTCCTGGCGATGTTGCCTCAACATTTATTGAAACAGACGATTTAGAGGGCTTTGACAAGCAGGGTTACATTGATGAACACTGGGCATCATTTAATCAGGATAATCCGGTATATGATGAACAGTATACTAAGGATGTGCTTGCTAAGATTAAAGAAGCTAAAAGACCTGTAATACTTGCCGGAACAGCTATAAGACACGCTGGTCAGCAGAGTGAATTCATTAAATGTATTGATAAGCTTGGAATTCCAGTTGTTACAGCGTGGGATGCACACGATATTATATGGGATGAGCATCCGTTATATTGTGGAAGACCTGGTACTGTAGGTACAAGAGCAGGTAATTTCATAGTTCAGAACGCAGATTTACTTATTGTATTAGGCTGTAGAATGAATATCCGTATGATTGGATATAATTTTGGCGATTTTGGCAAAAATGCTTATAAGATAGTTGTAGATATAGATGCTGCAGAGCTTAATAAGCCAACAGTGAAGGTTGATTATCCTGTTCACGCAGATTTAAGAGATTTCTTCAAGTCTGTTAATGAGGCAGAATATGAGAAGAATGACAGCCATAAGGAATGGGTTGACTGGTGCAGACAGTTAGATAAGAAGTATCCAGCGACACTTCCAGAATATTATGAAGATAAAGACGGCTTAAATCCATATGTATTCACAACAAAGTTATTTGAGGAATTAAATGAAGATGACAGTGTTGTGTGCAGTAATGGTGCGGCGTGTGTTATAACATTTCAGGCGGCTGATATTAAGAAGGGTCAGAGATTATATACTAATTCGGGTTGTGCGGCAATGGGTTATGGACTTCCAGCAGCAGTAGGAGCAAGCGTGTCAGAACCAGATAAGAGAATTATCTGTGTTGAGGGTGATGGAAGCTTTATGATGAATATGCAGGAGTTACAGACTATTGTATACAATAATCTTGATATCAAGATATTCCTTATTAATAATAATGGATATCATTCTATCAGACAGACACAGACTAATCTGTTTAAGGGACAGCCATATGTAGGAATTGGTGGAGGATATGGTCTTAGCACACCAGACTTCTCAAGAGTAATACCAGCTTTTGATATTCCTTATTACAGAATAGACAGACTTGATGGCATTAATGAAACTATAGATGAAGTTATTAACCATAAGGGTCCTGTATTCTGTGAGGTAGTTGTAGACTGGCACCAGAATTTTGCACCAAAGTCAAGTTCAAAGGTACTTCCAGACGGAAAGATAGTATCAGCGGCAGTTGATGATATGGCACCATTCCTTGACAGGGAAGAATATGAAAGCAATCATCTTGCATAACTGTAATTGATAATTTATAATCATTCATTGGGACAGCGTAAATATCAGTAATGATAGTCTTGCTGTCCCATATCAGGATAAATATAGAAACCAGTATATAGAAATGGGGATTTTAATGAAAAGAGCGGTAATTACAGGACCTACAGGTTCTATTGGATTAGCACTGATTAATGAACTTGTATCTAACGGAGTAGAGGTTGTTGCTGTTGTAAGACCGGGTTCAAGACGTGCAGACAGAATTAAGACAAGTGATATGGTAAAGCGTGTTGACTGCGATTTGTCAGAGCTTAATAAACTGCCAGAGCTTATTCGAGAGGGAGCTGATGTGTTCTATCATTTTGGCTGGGACGGAACATTTGGCAACAGCAGAAATAATATGTATGGACAAAATCTTAATGTAAAATATGCACTTGATGCGGTTGAAGCTGCTTTTGCACTTGGCTGTGATACTTTTATAGGTGCTGGTTCACAGGCTGAATATGGCAGATATGAAGGCTCTTTGAATGAGAGTGTTCCTGCATTTCCTGAAAATGGTTATGGGATTGCCAAGTTATGTGCTGGACAGATGACAAGAATTGCCTGTAAGCAGAAGGGAATGCGTCATATATGGACAAGGATACTTAGCATATATGGTCCTTATGATGGTGAGAATACAATGGTTATGAGCACTATTTATAAGCTTCTTAATTCAGAAAAGCCATCTTGTACTAAGGGTGAGCAGATGTGGGATTTCCTTTATTCAAAGGATGCAGCATTAGCAATGAGATTACTTGGTGAGAAAGGTACAGACGGTAGAACATACTGCATAGGAAGCGGTAAAGCAAGACCGTTAAAAGAATATATTGATATTATAGGACAAAATGCCAATAAAAATGTCACAATAGGATATGGAGATATTCCATATGGTCCTTTACAGGTAATGTACTTGTGTGCAGATATTACAGCGTTAAGAGAAGACACTGGATTTGAGCCAAGGTATTCTTTTGAAGATGGTATAAAAGAGACAATAGAATGGTGTAGAACACAGAATTTATAATATCTTAGATGTAATAAAGAAGTAAGAATGGAGATTAAGATGAAGAAGATTAGTATTATGGTACCTTGTTATAATGAGGAAGAAAATGTTATACCTCTCAGCGAAGCGTTGATAGAGATGTTTGCAAAGGATCTGCCACAGTATGATTATGACATAACATTTATTGATAACGACTCAACTGATACAACAAGAGTTAAGTTAAGACAGTTATGTGAGGGTAATAAGAAGATTAAGGCAATATTTAATGCTAAGAATTTTGGACAGTTTAATTCTCCATATTATGGTATTATTAATACAGATGGCGATTGTACAATACCAGTATGTGCAGACTTTCAGGACCCTATTGATGTAATTCCAAGACTTGTAGCAGAATGGGAAAAGGGCTATAAGATAGTATGTGCAGTAAAGTCAAGCAGTAAAGAAAGCAAGATAATGTATTTCTTAAGAACCTGTTATTACAAGCTTATTAAAAAAATGTCTTCTGTTGAACAGATAGAGCATTTTACAGGTTTTGGTTTATATGACAAGTCATTTGTACAGGTTATGAGGGACTTGAAAGATCCAATCCCATTTTTAAGAGGTGTTGTTGGAGAATTAGGGTTTAAGAGAACTGAGATTGAGTATACACAGGCACAGAGAAGAGCAGGAAAGACACATAATAATTTCTTTACCCTTTATGATGCTGCAATGTTAAGCTTTACATCATATACTAAGCTTGGATTAAGACTTGCAACATTTGTTGGTGGATTCTTTGGTCTTGTTAGCATAATTGTTGGAATTGTATACCTTGTTCTTAAGCTTGTATACTGGAACAGATTTACAGCTGGGATGGTTCCTCTTATTCTCCTTGTCAGCATATTAGGTTCATTACAGCTTATATTCATAGGTCTTATGGGAGAATATATATTAAGTATGAACCAGCGACTTATGAACAGACCATTAGTTGTTGAGGAAGAAAGATTAAATTTTGATGATGCTGATAAGTCAGATAAGTAATAGCTGATTAACAAGATAAGCAGTATCATCTAAATTACTGGATATATAGTAGGAATAATATCAGATAATATATTAAATAATTAAGCCACGTCAGAGGAAATGTTCCTGATTACAGGAATAGCTTTGATGTGGCTTTTATACTGTTAATTTGTCTTATATTCTGTTATAATACTTATAAAAAGTGGGTTAGATTGGAGGATTTGATTATGTTAAAAGATTGGAACAAGGTAGAACAGCCAACAGCAGAGGAAGTGGATAAAAGACTTGCCAATGCAAAGAACAGCCTTTTACAACAGCAGATTGCTATGAAAGAAAAGAAGCTTCCAGTAATCGTACTGCTTGAGGGCTGGGGTGCGGCAGGAAAAGGAAGTGTGCTTGGAAAGTTAATTAAGAATATAGATCCACGTTTTTTCAAGGTTGCAGTTATGGACGAACCGACAGAGGAGGAGAAAAGAAAGCCGTTCCTTTACAGACATTTTGTAAAAATTCCAGAGGCAGGAAAGTTCGTGTTTATGGACAGCGGCTGGATGTCAGAGGTTACAAGCCAGAAGTTAAGCGGCGAGCTTTCAGAGGAAGAATATAAGAAGAGGATAGAGAGTATTAAAAGATTTGAACGACAGCTTACGGATAATGGATATCTCCTGCTTAAGTTCTTCTTTAATATTGATAAGAAGGAGCAGAAGAAGCGATTAAAGAAGTTAGTGGAAGATAAGAATACAGCATGGAGAGTAAGTAAGCACGACAGATGGCAGAATAAGCATTATGATGAATGTATGGAAGTGTATGACCAGTTTCTGTGTGATACCAATCATTCGACAGCACCCTGGTATATAGTAGATGCGAAGGATAAGAAGTGGGCACAGTTACAGATACTAGAGACTATAGTACAGGGCATTGACACAGCATTTGCCAACAGTGCACTGTCAGTTCCGCTTCTTCAGAATGCATTCCCATTAAAGCCAATAAGCAGGTTAGATGAGGTTAGCCTTGATAAAAGCCTTACAGATGAGGAATACGAAAGGCTTCTTGACCTTTATCAGAAGCGTTTAAAGGAGCTTCATAATGAATTATATAGAAAGAAGATACCAGTTATAATTGCATATGAAGGCTGGGACGCGGCAGGAAAAGGCGGCAATATCAAGAGAATAACAGAAGCACTTGACCCAAGAGGTTATGAAGTGCACCCAATAGCAAGTCCTGAACCACACGAGAAATCAAGACATTACCTTTGGAGATTCTGGAACCGGCTTCCAAAGACAGGACACGTTGCAATATTTGACAGGACCTGGTATGGACGGGTTATGGTTGAACGTCTTGAGGGTTTTTGCAGTAAGAATGACTGGCAGAGAGCCTATGTTGAGATTAATGAATTTGAGAAAGAACTTTCCGACTGGGGAGCAATTATTGTAAAGTTCTGGGTTCAGATAGATAAGGATACACAGCTTGCCAGATTTAAGGAAAGAGAGAATACACCAGAGAAACGTTGGAAAATCACTGATGAGGACTGGCGTAACAGGGAGAAATGGGACAGCTATGAGGAAGCCGTTAATGAGATGTTAGAAAAGACTAACACGTCATATGCTCCGTGGCACATACTTGAGTCTAACGATAAGAAGTATGCAAGAATAAAAGCACTTAAGACAGTAATTGAGGCAATTGAAAAGTATGAAGCTAAATAAGAAAAGATTATAACAGGCATATTAATAGCAGTATTAGTATGTATAATAGCAGGAAGTGCAATGTATGTTAATGATTGTTATCACACAGATACAGATAACTGCACAGCATATATACGATTGTATTTCTTGTAAATAATTCACTTTTTGATAGTTAATATAATTAAGTAAAAGTTAATATAATTGTAAGATTATAATGTTGACATACAATATATTGTGTGTTATTTTATCAGTGTTAAATAAATATACGAATTAATTAAAGGCAAAGGCGCCGTTACAACGAAAGTTGTTCGAGCCTTTGCCTTTTTTATTTGTAAAAAACGTATATGTGCCATACCAATGACACAGGAATGGAGGATTATTATGAAGTTAAAGGATACAGGATTGACAGCACAGGATATTAAGGACAAGGTTAACAAGTATATGATTGAAACTTATGAGCGTTTCGATTTTCTTGCTGAAACCGCAAAAGATATGTATCTTTATGATGAGAATAAGACACCATATCTTGACTTTTACGCAGGTATTGCAGTTAATAATGCAGGAAGCTGTAATGAAAAGGTTGTTGCCGCAGTTAAGGATCAGGTTGAGGACATAATGCATACATTTAATTATCCTTATACAATTCCACAGGCATTACTTGCTGAGAAGGTATGTAAGACAATTGGTATGGATAAAATATTTTACCAGAACTCAGGTACAGAGGCCAATGAGGCAATGATTAAGATGGCTCGTAAGTATGGTGTTGAAAAATACGGACCAAACCGTTATCATATAGTAACAGCTAAGGACGGTTTCCACGGAAGAACATTCGGTGCTATGTCTGCAACAGGTCAGCCAGGCAATGCTTGTCAGGTAGGTTTCGGACCTATGACTTATGGATTTTCATATGCACCATACAATGATCTTAAGGCATTTGAAGATGCCTGCACAGAGAATACAATCGCTATAATGATTGAACCTGTACAGGGCGAGGGCGGTGTACACCCGGCAACTAAGGAATTTATGACAGGTCTTAGAAAGTTCTGTGATGAACACGATATGCTTCTTCTTATCGATGAGGTTCAGACAGGCTGGTGCAGAACAGGTGCAGTAATGTCATATATGAATTATGGCATTAAGCCAGATATTGTATCTATGGCAAAAGGTCTTGGTGGTGGTATGCCAATAGGTGCTATATGTGCAACAGAAGAAGTATCAAAGGCATTTACTGCAGGTTCACACGGAACTACATTTGGTGGACATCCAGTATCATGCGCAGCAGCTTTAGCAGAAGTTAATGAGCTTCTTGACAGAAATCTTGCTGACAATGCAAAGAAAATGGGTGATTACTTCAGTGCAGAGTTAGAGAAGCTTCCACACGTTAAGGAAGTAAGACATCAGGGACTTCTTGTTGGTGTAGAATTTGATGATACAATAAGCGGCGTAGATGTAAAGCACGGCTGTTTTGACAGAAAGCTTCTTATAACAGCTATCGGATCACATATAATCCGTATGGTACCACCTCTTATTCTTACAGAGGCAGACTGCGATAAAGCATATGAAATCATCAGGGAAACAGTAGAAAGCCTTAGCACAAAATAGGCACAGATTAATATAACAGCCACAATTATATAATAGTAATTGTGGCTGTTAATAGTAATTACTTGAAAGAATGGAGAATGATAATGGAAAATGTAATTACACAGGAAAGCAGTAAAGCTATAGAATTTAATTACTACCTTCCAGTTAATATTGTATTTGGTTCAGGAAAGGTTAATAAGGCTGGCGAGCTTGCTAAGCCTTATGGCAAAAAAGCTCTTATTGTAACAGGAAAAAGCAGTGCCAAAAAGTCGGGGCTTTATGATAAGGTTAATGACAGTTTAAAGCAGGCAGGGCTTGAAACAGAGCTTTTTGATAAGGTATCTCAAAATCCCCTTACAACAACAGCCAGCGAGGGAGCCGCTTTCGCTAAAGAAAAAGGCTGTGATGTTGTAGTTGCAATAGGCGGCGGAAGCATAATGGACTGTGCAAAGGCAATAGCATTTCTTGCAGTTAATGACGGTGATGTAAGTGATTATATATTTGGAAAGAAGTCAGGTGATAAGGCACTTCCATTAATACTTATACCAACAACATGCGGTACAGGTTCAGAAGGCAACGGATTTGCAGTTCTTACCAATCCTGATAATGGTGATAAAAAGTCACTTAGATGTAATGCAATTGTTGCCAAAGTATCAATTGTAGACCCTGAATGTATGATGACAATGCCTAAGTCAGTGCTTGCTTCTGTAGGCTTTGATGCTCTGTGTCATTGTATGGAAGCATATACTTCAAGGATTGCACAGCCATTTACAGATGCATTAAGCCTTTATGCAATAGGGCTTATAGCTGGTAATCTGGTAAATGTATACAGTGATAATGCAGGTAAAGATGGCTGGGAGAAGATAACACTTGCCAGCACAATAGGCGGAATGGTTATTAATACAGCAGGAGTTACTCTTGCACACGGAATGGAACACCCTGCAAGCGGACTTCGTGATATCGTACACGGAAAAGGTCTTGCGGCTCTTACTCCGGCAATTATTGAAGCATCTTATACTGGCAATGAAAGCAAATTTGCTGATATTGCAAAGTTATTTGGCGGTAAGGAAGCTAAGGATCTGGCCTTGAAGATAAGAGAGCTTCTTAAGAGTATTAATCTTAATTGTACACTTTCAGATTTAGGAATAGAAGAAAAGGATATTCCTTGGATGGCAGAGAACTGTATGAAGGTATCTGCTGCAAGTGTTGCGAATAATCCAGTTGTATTCACGCAGGAACAGATAGCAGATATTTATAAGAAAGCATTATAAGGATATTACAATAAATAATATTGAGTATGTAATCTAAACGGATATAGTACAGCTATAACTGGATAGAATTTGTTATCCCCCACCGGTATAAAAGCTTACAGGTGGGGGATTTCTTATTTTTCTTATTTTTAAAATTTTTTATTGTTTTCTTGTATTATTATATTAATTCATAAGCAATTCTTTCAGAACCGTCTTTAACATATATAATTCCACATTTTTTAAATCCATTTTTCTCTATAACGTGTTGCATAATTTTATTGTCGTGGTGTGTATCTATTCTTAAGTGTGATATCTGTTTCTTGCAGTAATTAACAGCAATTTCAAGTACGCCGTGAATAGTTCCGTCACCAGCAATTCTGTGAATTGTGCCGTAAGGTTCATCAGACAGCCAGTGTCCATTGTCAATTACCTGATAAGTGGAATCATCACCAATATGGAAATAAAATACTGCGTGAACCTCGCCATCTGTTTCAATTACATACATTTCTTGCTTTGCAATGTCATTGTCGATTGTTTCCTCAGAAGGATTGTTATTCTTCCACTGGTTAGGATTGCCGTGTTCAGCCATAAATTGTCTTGCGTAAGCGTAGATTTCCATAATGCGTGTTTTATCATTGACCGTAGCTTTTCTTATAGTTGTCAGCATAGTTAAACCTCATTTCCTGTATTATTTTATGAAAGTTTCATATCTCCATCTTTTACCCAGCCTAATTTCTTTAAGAACATATTAATAAGTGGACATATAACTGCTGGAAGTACGAATGATATAAGTATAAGTCCAGCCCAGTCCATAGCGGTAATAGAGGCTTTAGTCCCTGCTGCCACATCATTTACCCAGCCGGAATATACACCAATCTGTCCGACAAGACCACAAGTTCCCATACCGGAAGATACGGCAGTTCCATTCATATTAAGCTTGAAGATGCAGGTTGCAAGAGGTCCAGTAATTGCTGATGTTATAATAGGGGCTATCCATATTCTAGGATTCTTGATTATGTTGCCCATCTGTAACATAGAAGTTCCTATTCCCTGCGATACAAGTCCGCCCCAGCGGTTTTCCTTAAATGACATTACAGCAAAGCCAACCATCTGTGCACAACATCCAGCCACGGCAGCACCGCCTGCAAGACCAGTAAGTCCAAATGCGGCACATATGGCAGCAGATGATATTGGAAGTGTAAGTGCAATACCGACTAATACTGATACAGCAATACCCATAAGGAAAGGCTGTAAGTTAGTTGCAAGCATTATAAGTTCGCCGATTTTCATTGCAGCTTTTCCAAGGGCAGGTGCAATAAGTGCGGCAACGCCTGTTCCAACACCTATAGTTATTAGAGGTGTTACAAGTATATCTACTTTGGTTTCCTTTGAAATCATCTTGCCAGCCTCGGCGGCAATAATTGCTACAAAATATACAGCCAGAGGTCCGCCGGCACCGCCAAGTGCATTGGAGGCAAAACCAACTGTTATAAGCGAGAACAGTACAAGAGGTGGGCATTTGAGTGCATAACCGATTGCAACAGCCATAGCAGGACCACTCATAGCAGAGGCAAGTCCTCCGACAGTATAACTAACGCCGCTTACAGTAGCAACAGTGTCTGTAAGGAAGCCAAGATGAAGCTGTGTACCGAGCGTATTAAGTATTGTTCCGATAAGAAGAGAGCAGAACAGACCCTGTGCCATAGCACCAAGTGCATCAATTCCGTATCTTTTTACAGATACTTCAATATCTTTTTTCTTTAGAAATGCTTTTAATTTGTCTTTCATTGATTAACTCCTTGTTATTTTATATTTGTATTTTTAATAATACTAATAAGTGATTAATTATATAAAATAATAACTATATAATTCATGTCATATAAATTTATTGTATTTAATTACTATATTTATTAATAATATAAGTTATAAACTTCTCCGCACTGTCGGTTGTATAACTGCCTTTTTTCCATACTATGCCTATATTCTGGTTAATAACAGGACTTATAGGAATTCCTGTAGTACCAGAAAGATTTTTTTGCAGTGATGAATAAAGAAATGCACCACCAAGATTATTACATATAAAGTTCCTTATTGTATATAGCTGACTTGCATGAAGAATGACATTCGGATTCACTCCAGCCCGCTTAAATGCGGTATCAAGTGTTTCATTCTGTACGGAGTCAGTATTATACATAATAAGAGGTTCGTTCTTAATCATCTCAATTGTCACCTCGTGGCATTTGGCAAGCGGGTGGCTTTTGGACACACAGAATACTATTTTGTCATTCATAACAGTGAAGGAATTAAGTTTGTCTATCTCATAAAAGTGCATATTAACAAGGGCAAGGTCAAGTTTACCCTCCTGAACCATATTAGCAGCTCTTATAGAACCATACTCAAATAATTCAAATGATATATCTGGATATAATTCTTTAAAATCTGTTATTAACTGCGGAAAGAATATTGTGCTTAATAGCGGTGGTATTCCAATCTTTACAGTTGCTTTGCACTGTCCTAAGTCGTATAGCTGTTCTAAAGTATTATTATATTGTTCTAAAAGCACAACTGCCTTCTGGTAGAATAATTCCCCTTCTTTAGTAAGGGTTAAATGGTTCTTGGTCCTGTTAAACAGATTAATGGAAAACTCTTTCTCTAATTCTTTGATTGCACTTGATATGGCAGGCTGAGTCACATAAAGCTCAGCTGCTGCCTTTGTTATGCTGTGAAGTCTTGTAACAGCACAGAAATATTGTAACTGTACGATTTTCATAGAATTTTGCTCCTGTTAAATGTATTAATAAGCTCATATAGCTCATATAAGGTAATATTTATTTATAGTGTATACAGAACACATTTGTTAAGTATATATAAAATTATAATTAATTTGTTAAATATTATAGCATATATTTGGTGGTTTTGTCTAAAATTGGTTAAAAGTTATAAATTTTACTTATGAAAGTATTTCTTTTTGTAAATTTACAACAAGAAAATGTCTTTATATAATAAAATCAAGCAAAGGAAATAGAAAAGCCGGTAATAATATTTCTTAAGTAAATATATAGTAAATGGAGGAATTTTGATGAGTCACGCAACAATAACGTTAATATTTTTGTTGTTTGCAATCATAATGTTCATATGGGAGAAACTTCCACTTGGAGTAACATCAATGATAGTCTGCGTGGGGCTGGTTATCACAGGGGTTCTTGATTGGAAAACAGCTTTTTCAGGATTTATAGACAGTAATGTAATATTATTTGTAGCAATGTTTATAGTAGGTGGAGCATTATTTGAAACAGGAATGGCTAATAAGATAGGTGGAGTTGTAACACATTTTGCTAAGTCAGAGAAACAGCTCATAATTGCAATTATGGTAATTGTAGGTGTTATGAGCGGGGTGTTATCAAACACTGGAACAGCAGCAGTTCTTATTCCGGTAGTAATCGGAATAGCAGCAAAGTCAGGTTATTCAAGGTCTAAACTTTTAATGCCGCTTGTATTTGCAGCTGCTATGGGAGGTAATCTCTCACTTATAGGTGCACCGGGTAATCTTATCGCACAGTCAACTATGCAGGAGATTGGCAAGTCGTTTGGATTTTTCGATTATGCCAAGGTAGGCGTTCCAATATTAATAGCTGGAATAATATTCTTCGCATTAGTAGGATACAAATTATTACCAGATACAAAGCCAAGTGAGGACTCAGGTTATGGTAATAAGACAGATTTCAGTGATGTTCAAAAATGGAAGCAGTGGTTATCGCTTATAATACTTATCCTTACATTACTGGGGATGATATTTGAGGACAAGATTGGAATAAAGCTTTGCATAACAGGATGTATCGGAGCTTTAGCATTGATAGTAACTGGTGTAATATCAGAAAAGCAGGCATTAAAGTCAATTGATTTAAAGACAATATTCTTATTCGGTGGAACACTTTCATTAGCATCTGCACTTTCCAAATCAGGTGCAGGTGAGATGATAGCCAATAAGGTAATAGGACTTTTAGGAGATAATCCATCGCCATACCTTTTAACATTTGTAGTATTTATGCTCTGCTGTGTATTAACTAACTTTATGAGTAACACAGCAACAACAGCACTTATGGCTCCTATATGTTTATCAATTGCCACAGGAATAGGTGCTGACCCAAGTGCAGTGCTTATGGCTTGTGTAATCGGCGGCTCTTGTGCATATGCAACACCTATTGGAATGCCAGCTAACACAATGGTAATAGGTGCAGGAGGTTATACATTTAAAGATTATGCCAAGGCAGGAATACCACTTATAGTAGTATCAACAATAGTAAGTATGATATTACTCCCAATTATGTATCCATTCTTCCCTTAAGCTTAGCAGACTAAGCCAGATATTAAACAGATTAAGCCAGGTATTAAGCAGGCTAATCCAGATGTTAAGCAAATTAAGCTGAGTATAATAATCAGGCTTAAAACAAGAGAAGATTGATAAATAAAACATAAAAGATAAAACAGACTAATTAAACTAACAAAATATTTTACAGGAATTTGAAGGAGGAATTAATATGTCAAAAGAAGCACAGGTAAAACAGCTTACAGATTATATGGCAAAGTTTATTGCCTATACAGCTAAGAAATTACCAGATGATGTAATTGCGAAGCTTGAGGAGTTAAGAGATAAGGAAGATAGTCCATTATCGAAGACAATCTACAATACAATGTTTGAGAATCAGAAGTTAGCAGTAGAGCTTAACCGCCCAAGCTGTCAGGATACAGGTGTATTACAGTTCTGGGTAAAATGTGGAACTAAGTTCCCACTTATTGATGAACTTGAGGGACTTCTTAAAGAAGCAGTTGTACAGGCAACATTTGAAGCACCATTAAGACATAACAGTGTAGAAACATTTGATGAATATAACACAGGTAAGAATGTTGGTAAGGGAACACCTACAGTATTCTGGGATATTGTTCCTAACAGTGACCAGTGCGAAATCTATACATATATGGCTGGCGGCGGCTGTACACTTCCAGGCAAGGCTATGGTACTTATGCCAGGTGAAGGTTACGAGGGCGTTACTAAATTCGTATTAGATGTAATGACAAGCTATGGACTTAATGCATGTCCTCCACTTTTAGTTGGTGTTGGTGTTGCAACTTCTGTAGAAACAGCAGCATTACTTTCAAAGAAAGCACTTATGAGACCAATTGGCTCACATAATGACAATGAGAGAGCTGCCAAAATGGAAAGACTTCTTGAAGATGGAATTAACTCTATAGGCTTAGGACCTCAGGGTATGGGCGGAAAATATTCTGTTATGGGTGTTAATATTGAAAATACAGCCCGCCACCCATCAGCAATAGGTGTAGCCGTTAATGTTGGCTGCTGGAGCCATAGAAGAGGCCATATTATCTTTGATAAAGACCTTAATTATACAATTACAACACATTCGGAGGTGACTTTATAATGGTAGAGATGAGAAATGGTAAAAAGGTACTTATTACTCCTGTATCAGCAGAGGATTTAAAGGATATTAAAGTTGGTGACATCGTATATCTTGATGGCAGTATGACAACCTGCCGTGATGTTGCGCACAGAAGATTGGTGGAAGAAGGAAGAGAACTTCCTGTAGATGTAAGAAATAATGCTATATTCCACGCAGGTCCAATTATCAGACCATTAGAGAATGACAAGTTCGAGATGGTATCTGTAGGACCAACAACAAGTATGAGAATGGAGAAGTTCGAGTACGAATTTGTTAAGCTTACAGGAGTAAGAGTTATTATTGGAAAAGGAGGTATGAAAGAGAACACAGAGAGAGCCTGCAAAGAATTCGGTGCTATTCATTGTGTATTTCCAGCAGGAAATGCAGTTGTGGCAGCTACAGAAGTAGAAGAAATTGTAAGAGCAGAATGGCGTGACTTAGGAATGCCTGAAACACTCTGGAACTGCCGGGTTAAGGAATTTGGCCCACTTATCGTATCAATAGATACACAGGGCAACAATATGTTCGAGGAGAACAAAGTTATATTCAACCAGAAAAAGGATAAAGCTATAGAGGAAATCTCTAAGCAGGTTGGATTTATTAAATAATTAAAATGCTAATGCAAACAACTAAACGTTAGCATAGACTGACATTACATTAAACCAAACCTAATATTTTAACAAGCAAAGGGCTGCCGCATAATAATATTGGAATAGCTTCCTGTATACATAAGTAGGAAGAAGTTCAATTTAGTGCGGCAGTCCTTGTTTAATATAAGCTGATAACTGAAGGTGAAACAGTCTTTGACGGTTAAGTATGTGCCTGATAAGTAATATAGACTTTTATAAATAATCTTGATAAGATACAAAGAAAACATTACTGGAAAGGTTAAGGGATAATGGCAGTAATAAATATATTAGAAGATGATGAAGTTATAAGAGGACAGTTATCACAGCTTCTGCGTGATAAAGGGTATGAGGTTATAGAAAGTGCTGATATCAGTAGTTTTAATAAAATTGATAGTGAGAATACAGACTTATACCTTTTAGATGTGTATTTACCAGACGGAGATGGATTTAGTGTATGCGAAAAGCTTCGCAGTGAAGGCTGTGTGACACCGGTTATATTCTTAACTTCGTGCGATGATGAGGACAGCATAACAAAAGGGCTTGATATAGGCGGTGATGATTATATAACGAAGCCTTTCAGGGTATCTGAGCTTTTATCAAGAATAAGTGCCAATTTAAGAAGACAGGCTATGCTTGATAACAGCATTTCCAACACGGATAAAAATAATTCTAATATATATACACTAGGTTCACTTGTTATAAATTTTGATAATCTTACAATAAAGAAAGCTGGGAAGGATATACAGTTATCACCTACAGAATTTGCATTATTAGAGATACTTGTATGTAACCGCTGCCTTATTGTGAGAAGAGAAGTATTTTTTCAGAAATTATGGGACAGGACGGGAACATTTGTTGAGGATAATACTTTGACAGTAACAGTGAGCAGGTTAAAGACCAAGCTTGGGAAAATGGATAATTCGGACAAGAATTATATAGATACTATAAGGGGAGTGGGATACAGATGGAGAGAGCGATAAAAAAGAGATTATATGTGTATACAATAGGTATGTTTCTTGCAACTGTGGTAGTAGTATCAGTTATCACAATATATTATGAATATAGGGTAAGATATATGGCAACAACCCTGTATGGTGTCAATAAAGAAGCAGGCAAACAGCTTCTGTACATATTATTTTATGGAAGACAAGGTCACACGGGCACAGCAGATTATTCGGCTATATTGCAGGAGGCAGGTTATACAAGAAATGGTGCGTGGTATATGTTCTTATATGGCGGAGAATATATTCCATTTGCCGTAATTATTGGAATTATGGTTATACTGCTTGCTTTTACAATATATAATATTGTAAAAATCGGACATAATGATGTGTACTCATATATGAATAAATTAAAGGAAGATAATGAGAATATATCAAAAGAACTTGGTGCGTACAGAACATATATGGAGAAGCGTAGCAGACAGTTACAGGATTTTACGGAAAATATAGCACATCAGATAAAGACACCGCTTACAGCGTTAAGCCTGTCGCTTGATATGATGGAGGAACAGCTTAACGCCAATATGTCACAGTTACAGATTAATTCCGATATGTCAGGGGAAAAGTCAGAAGCGGAGACTGGAAAAGGGTTTACAGATACAGGTCTGTCCAATAATGAAAAGCTTATTAATAATCTGAATGAATGTTTCAGGCAGACATACAGGATAAGGGATTTTATCACAAGGCTGTTGAAATTAAGCCGAATGGAGTCGGGGAAGATTGTATTAACAGAAGATGATATTAATGTTAATGAATTTATTAATGAAGTCATATCAGAAGTGCCTGTTGTTAATAATTGTAATATAACTTCATATTGTAATGATGAATATTACTTTATTAATGCAGATGAGGAGTGGCTGTTGGAAGCATTTATTAATATAGTACAGAATTGCAGTGAAGAAGCAGAAAATGTGGATATAAATGCCGTATGCAATGCTGATAAGTGCATTATAACAATAAAAGATGATGGAAATGGAATTGCTAAGGATAAGCTTGATAATATATTTAACAGGTTCGAGAGTGGAAAAAGCTATAATTCCCTGCATACAGGAATAGGCCTTAATCTTTCAAAGCTTATAATTGAGGCACATCACGGAAGCGTAAGTGTCAATAATAATGAAGACGGCAGGGGAGTAAGCTTCAGGATAATTATACCTAAATATAATATGAAAAGAAAAGCAAAATAATAACTATACCAATATAATAACGATTGTAAGATTGCTGTAAGATTCATAGGGTATTCTAGTTATAACCTAAAAGAAAGGAGTGGCTGGTATTAATATCAGAGTAATGACGTGAATATTCTAAAAATAACATTTAAAAGCGTAAAAAGAAGATACAGGCAGATTATAAGAGCTGCACTTACAACATTATTTGCAGTATTTTTTGTAACAGCAGTTCTTATATTTCAGGAAAATATGTATCAGTGGCAGATGCAGTCCAATAAAGACAGATTTGGCGACTGGTTTATTATGGATATAGGAAGCAGGCAGCCAGATAGTAATCTTACAGACCACATTTATATTGAACAGCCGGTAAAGGTGTCAAGAAGCGTTAATGTTCTTAACGATGACTGGCAGAGTACAGGCTTTTATGTAGGAAGCTTTTCATCAGAGTTTCTTGCACAGTCACATATAAAGCTTGATGAAGGAAGACAGCCAGAAAATAGTGGTGAGATAGCAATGGACTGGAACACCCTTCTGACACTCGGTTATAACGGTGAGATTGGTGAGAGCATTAATCTTAAATATTGTGACAATAACAGCATAGGCAACAAAGAGAAAAGAAACACAAAGACTTATACACTTGTTGGTATATACAGAAATTATACTAATATATGGAATAATGGAAAGCAGATACCATCAGCAGTTGTAGTGAACAGTGAATTATCACAATTTAATTATGATATACGTTCGGTGTTCTTATATCCTATAAAGCCTTCAATAAAAACTGATGACTACAAAGCAGTATTTGACTCTATAAAGGAGAAGACATCAAAAAGTTATACATATAATTCAGGTGTATATGATTATAAGCCTTGGGGTTCAACAAGCATATACCTTTATATGTATTTAATAGTTATGGCAATAGGAATAACAGCACTTTCTTACCAGCTTATTGAGTATAAGAATACAAGAAAGTCATCTTATAAGAAATATGCTTCCTTAGGTGCAGACAGTTCACAGCTTAGAAGAATGTATATTATTGAAAATGCTTTGATAATAGTTCCAGCAGCATTGATAGGAATAATTGCAGCATTTTTGGCTGGAGGAATTGCAGGAGGCATACTTGAAGGCAAGGCAGGATTTTCATTTTATACAATTAATGTTTCTATTGTGTTAAAAAGTATTGCTTCTGTTGTAATAGCAGTTGTAGTTGAGGAGATAGTAGGACTGTTATCTAATGTTATGGATACAGTTAAAGAGAAGCGTCTTAAGGCAAGAAGCAAAAAGCAGATAGTTAATATTGAGGTTCGTAATAAGAATACATCAGGCAGAAAATCCAACCTTAAGGTATCTAATCTAAGCCGTGTAATTACAAGCAGGCTTATGAAGCGTGATGGTGTAGGAATGATAATAGGTGTAAGATTATTTTCACTGTTTATCTGTGTTGTACTTGTATTCAGCGTTATGAAGATAGCTACATCATTTGATAAATATAAGAAAAATAATTCACTTCCTGATATATATGGATATCTGGACATACCATCATCTAATTATAGAACTGATATGATATATATATCTTACCTTAAAGATTTTGATAACTATCCAGCTAAGTCGTTAAATATGGACGAATTTACACAGGTTGATCTTATCAATAAAGAATACAACAGCAGGAATAGATATAATATTCCGTATGATGAATTACGCCAGTTGATATTAGATAATGGTATGACAGCATTATTTACATCTATACCATATAATTCACCAGATAGAATTATAAAGTCTAATTGTGCAATAATGAATTCGCCTTTGGCTAAAGATGGTAATAATAGCATTATAGAAGGTGTGTCATCTGATGTTATAGATGGTTTAAATGAAATACCGGGTATAGTTTCAATTGATTATTCTATATTTGAGTCAGAAAGAACATGGTACTGGGATAACCAGGACTATCATAAGATGGGAATTGACAAGATTATAGCTGCACAGAAGGCTTCATCTATAGCTAAAACTATGAAAGATCCGACTTATGGAAGCCGGTATTTATTTGCAACAGAATATGTAAATCCAACAAAGGAAATATATGATATAGCAAGCAAATATATTGATAAATCCAATATTAATTATGATGACTTTGCAAGTGGAAAACAGGTTATAGTATTTATACAGGATAACTGTGAGGGTGATTATGATGATACATTAAAAGCTGGTGATACATTATATTATAATTATTATAATGTTCCATTTGGACAGTGTAATAAAGGAGGGTATATTACATCAAGCAATGCAGTATATCCATATGATATTCCATTTTTCAATAAATATAATAATAGTGGAAAAATAGATTTACAGGTAGAACTGAAAGATGACGATAATCCTAATACAGCAAGTACAACATATAGTTTCACACAGACTGATTTAGAGGTAGAAACGATGTTTGGTGCCTGTGTAGCACCTCAGGTGGCAGCAGTTATTAAAGTTACAGATGAAGTTAAGGAAGATTTTAATGGTATAATGCCAGATTATGGTTATTATACAGCACTTGCAAGTACGCAACTTGCTAAGCAGGCGGTTGATAACCAGAAAGATCTTATGCTAAGAATTACGGGAGAAGGACTGACAGACGGAATAGATTTTGAATTACAGTATAATCAGATAAAGATAGATTACGACCTGTCATCAACATTTTCTGCTACTAACAACAAAGTTGCACTTTATCTTAAGAGTAATAATATAACTTATAAGTCAAATGTTGACAGCAAGAATGTATATAGAACGCAGCTTGTCAATAATATACTGCAATATGGAATAACTATAATGGCGGTAATAATTATCCAGCTTCTTATAATGGCAATAATTATAAGAAACAGGATAGAAAGCAGACACGGCAAGTTCATTCTCTTTAGAAAAATGGGGATGACAAGAGGGAAATTACTTGGAATATGTATGTGTGAAGCACTTAGGGAATCACTGTGGTGCATAGTAACACTTCCGCTTATGCTTATATTGGAAGTGCTGATATATTCAAGTAATATAAGGAAATTATAGTTATATAGGCACAGGCAGCTTATAAATATATATTTGATTAGGTAATATTAAAAATAATTATATATGGAATTACATATATGCAATTAGAGATATAGAAATGGAGGATAAGTATGGAGGCTATATTACAGGCTAAAGAGATATCCAAGACATATCATACAGGAAGTGTAGATGTTCCTGCATTAAAGCAGTGTTCCCTTGAATTCGGGAAAGGCGAATTTACAGCTATTATAGGAAAGAGTGGTTCGGGAAAATCTACATTATTAAGAATACTTGGAAGTATGGATACACCAGATACAGGCAGTATATTAATAAAAGGCGAGGACATAACACATATGAAGGACAAGAAGCTGTCAGGTTTCAGAAGAAGAAATATAGGCTTTATATATCAGGATTACAGCCTGTTTCCAGAATTTACATCATATGAAAATATAGTTATGCCAATTCTACTTGATGGAAAAAAGCCAGATGATGCAAAGGTTGATGAGATATTATCAGAATTAGAGATAAGCCATTGCAAGAATAAATATCCATCAGAAATGTCAGGTGGAGAACAGCAGAGAGTGGCAATTGCCAGAGCACTTATTACAAGTCCGGCGGTTATATTTGCTGATGAGCCTACGGGTAGTGTTCAATTAGTACAACACTACCCAAAAACAACACCCGTGATATTCTGGTCATTATCAATTCTAATTTCTTTAATGACAGAACGCCAAAGCGTGCGTTTTTCTTCACGGGTCAAATTCTCATAAATTGTTTTGAAATCATTATCAAGGAGCCTGCGGACGGCTGCGAAGTCTGGCGGCGGTTCAATGCTGGGTTCCGGTATCTGTTTAAGTGCAGCAGTATATATTTGATAGTCCCTTTTGTAGTCCTCAATGTCTATTAAGTCATTCACATATAATTCTTTTAACTTGGTCAGCTTCCGTTTCAGTGCTGCTTTATCAGTGCGGGCAACGGACGCTTTCTTTTTGGCTGCGGCAACTTCCCATTCCAGCTGGCAGCATTCCAGTTCCTCTGCCAGATGTTCAAACAGCCACTTTTCCACGACGTCTTCACGGGCTGAATGATTATGAGAGCAGCGCCCACGCTGGAAATGCTGGTTGCAGCGGTAATAATAATAATCACTTGACTTGTACCCGACCAGTTTATGCCCACATTCAGCGCAAGTCAGAATGGAAGTGAAAATATATACCTTGCCAGACGGAACAGAACGTGCGTTGCGTTCCAGAAGCGCTTGCACACGGTCAAACTGCTGCTTGCTGATGATTGCCGGGCAGAAATGGTCATTGAACCTGCCGCCCCGGTCATACACCCCAGTATACAGCTTTTCTTTCAGCATACGCCGGAAAGTGGCGTCACACCAGTTCACGCCGTAGGTTTCCCGGATATAGCGGACAGTAGCACGCTGGGAAATCGAAGTTTCAAAGTAGTTGAAAGCGTCTTGCACAATGGCTGCGTCTTCTGGCACAACTTCCAGCCGCTTTCCCTCATTAACACGGAAGCCAAAGGGGGCAGAGCCGGAAACAACGGTGCCGTGGGCAATCTTACTGTCAAATACAACGTCTATTCGTTCCCCGTCAATGTCCGCTTCATTCTGGGCAATGGACAGCTTCACGTTAATATACAGACGCCCGTTTGCGGTTGTGGTGTCATATTCTTCATCAGTGGTTTTCCAGTCGCAGTTGTGCGCTTCCAGAACTTCCATGATTTTATAATAATCTGCCACGGAACGAAACCAGCGGTCAAGGCGGCAGAAAAGCAGAATATCCACTTCATCACGCTTCACACTGTCCATCATGCGTTGAAAGTCGGTTCTTTTATGAATGTTCTTTCTGGCGGTCTTGGCAGCGTCAATGTAAATTCCAACAATGACCCAGCCACGTTCCCTTGCGTATGCTTCCAGTCGTTCTTGCTGGGCTTCCAGTGACAGACCTTTTATTTTCTGTTCTTCCCCGGAAACCCTTATATATAAAGCAACCCGGACAAGTTCCGGGCTTAAATCAATCTTTTTCACTATTGTATCACCTGCATTTCCTTTCATTTCCCGCCTGCTGGTGATATAATCAAAATTGCAGACGGTATTGTTGTATCTGGTATGACATATCTTTGCACGCCCCGGAAGTGTTCCCAGCACGACCGGGGCATTTTGTTTTATTAGTCTTTCAGAATGTCGTCTGTAAAGGCTGTTATTTTCTGACTTACAAAAGAAGAATAGTTTTCTAAATCCTGTTTAGGGTTATCACCTTGCAGCATGACAAATTCAGATAAAGCAACAATCTGATTTTGTACGTCAATCAAGGCTTGACCGTAGTATGAAACGTCTGGACCGAAGCCAACGGAAGAAACCTGCTCATAATGCCACGCAGCACGCTTCTTTAAATCCACCAGAACAGGAACGGACGCTTTTTGCAGCTGGGAAACGGTCTTTGCGTCGGAGTGTACCAGCTGCCCCCAGCGTGTCAGCTGTTCTTCCGTGATGTATCGTGGGTCTTCCGGGTGTCGCTTTATGTGTATAAAGCTATACAGACAGAAGATACCGAACAGGGCGGCAACAACTGAAAAAATAACATGAGAAGAAGCAAAGAGGAACACGGCACCAGCCAGAGCAACGACGCCGAACACAACAAAGCTGGCGTCTGGTCTTTCCTGCAAAACTGCCGTGGTCTTTGGCGGCTTCTCTTTTGGCTGCGCAGCTGCTTTCTGAACTTTAGCAGGAGCAGGAGCGGCAGCAGGAGAGGAAGCAGAGGAATTGGCGGCGGCAGCAGTGGAAGAAACACGGCTGCTGACTGCCTTTTTCTTTTTGCTTTTCAAATTCTCGGTCTTAACGTAAGAAACACCAGTGCCGGGAACCCCTATGCTGGTTGTGACCCTGCCGCTGCTGTTTATACTTTTACGATACCCCTTGACGCCTGCACTTATACCAACGCTTTTCTTGCTGATGTTAAGACGGACGCCGGGGGCAATTTTCACGCTTTTTCTGAAACGTAAACCCATATAAAACCACCTTTCTTGCGAATATCCACAAAAACATAGAAATTATAATAGTGAGTGCGCCCAGCCTTGCCACGCTGGAAAGGTGGTCACACATGATAAAAAAATATATACACTGGTATGATTGCAGAGTGTACGCAATCTATTACAGCAGCATAAACACTATTTATTATAATTTAGATTTCAATGGAGCAACGCAACTTATAATTTGTAAATAGCGGGGGACGCTGGGTGCGTTATCACCCGGCGTCTGTCCCGGAAACACTGCCAGTGTCAACGGGCGGGCACTGGGCTTCTAAATCTTCTGGATTGTCTGGAACTAACAATGCAGGGTCCGCAGTAACAGCAGCAACAAGCCTGCGTTTGAAAAATTCCACGGCAGTTCTTCTAATTTCTGGGTCAAGTTCAAAGTACGTCTTTATGATTTCCAATTCAAGACCCGTGGCACCTTTAGACTTCACGAAGTCGTCAAGGCTGAATGTGTCCGGCTGTATATACATTTCACCAGAACCAGTGCGCAACCATTCTTCATTCACATTATAAAGAAGACAGATTGCCTTGATTGTCTGGTCAGTGACGGTTGAGCCGTCCCGTTCCATGTAGCTGACGCCAGTTTGCTTCATTCCCAGACTTACTGCAAATTCAGTCTGGCTGATGTGCAAAACATCTTTTCTAAAATGCTTCACACGTTCATTGATAGTCATTTGACTTCACCGCCTTTCTTTTATGTTTAAAGAATAGCAGTAACCGCTAAAAAAGTCAATATTAAAAACGGAAAAAGGGTTGACAAATAGCAGTAACCGCTATAATATATAGTTAAACAAGCAGTAACCGCTACAACAGAAGCGTTTACCGCTTGCGAAACCACACAGCATGAAAGGAGGAACAGACCATGACAGAAGTTAAAAACATGGAAACCATGATTGCAACTGAAAACCAGCAGGAAGCAACAGAGGTCATGGCTTTTCTGGGGGAACTTGAACCGCAGGAAAAGAAAGACTTTCTGGTGTTCATGCAGGGCATAAGATTTGCAAAGGGCATGGCACAGAAAATTGCGCCGCAGTCCGTATAAAGGAGGGCGCAGGAATGGAAGTACAAGGAACATTCAATGCCCAGCGCTTTTTTGAAACGCTGGCGCTGATTATATCCCAGCGGGAGGGCGTGAAAGTCACCGTGACAGTGACACAGCCAGAGCCGGAGAAGAAAGAAAAGCAGTCAGCGTGAGCGCCGGGCAGCAGCAGAAACAAAGGTTTTTCAAAAGTCAATAGCAGTGAATAGCAGCAAGGCTGTTCAAATAAAAATCATACCAGATACAAGGAGGAAAGCCACAAAATGAAAGAATTTGTGAAGAAAAAAGCAGTCATTGTCATGGACAGTGCAGGACTGCCAAACTACATGACCATGTTTTATATGGAGCCGGGGACCTATGAGCCGGAGGACGTGCCGGAACTGTTCAAAATCAGAAACAAGATTGTTCCTGCGGTTCTGGTGTCGCAGTTCACCAACACCATGATTAAGGGCGTCCCGGCGTCCTTACCTTACCAGCAGCCAAAACACACTATCAGTTATGATGAAGCGGCGGCAGCCTGCGGAAGAAAAGGCAAGGGCTGGCACCTTATGACAAATACAGAGTTTGTCTATCTACTGCATGAAGCAGAGGAACTGGGGCACACAATCGGCGGTAATACAAACTACGGCAGCAACTCGAAGAATGAGCAGGAAAGCGGCGTGAGATACGACAGCGCCGGACGCACGCTGACCGGGTGCGACCCCCTCACATGGTCCCATGACGGAACAGCAGACGGCGTGTTTGGTCTTTGCGGTAATTTCTGGGAATGGGTCACGGGCTTGCGTCTGCACAAAGGCGTTGTGGAATACACGCCGAACAACGACGCAGCAGTTGAGGGCTACACAGAGAAGCCAGACTGGACCGTTGCAGAGGTGAACGGCAGACCGTTGAAGCTGTACGGCAACAGTGCTGGTGATGTGGTAATGTCCGTTGCGGAAGAAATCGAAGAAAACTGGGAGGGCTGCCACATGGCAGACTTGCAGCTGGAAGAACTGGACGAAGTGCCGGAAATTGCGTACAAGCTGGGAATTGTACCGCATGACTGGAAGCATGAAACAGCTGGACTTTGGGCAGACAGCGAACTTGAAGAAAGCGTGCCTTTCCGGGGTTCGAGTTTCAGCTACACTTCCCACGGTGGCGCTGGTGCGCTGAACTTGCTCAACGCCCGTTCTAGCGTCGGCAGCATTGTGTCCTTGCGTTCCGCTTTGTTCTTGGAAGACTGGGAACTGGTAACTGAATTACTGAAAGCGGGTGCGACAGCGCACGCATAAAGAACAGATGTTCTGATATTTGACCCATGAAAAAGGGCAAGCAAAAAGCCTTTGAAGATGTGCCGGAAACACAAAATCAAAGGCTTTTCAAAAGTCAATATGTAATAATTCAATACACGTTTATTATACCATATTGGCGGCTACAAGTCAAACATTTTAGAGGGCGAAAGCCTTTGAAAATAGCGGGTTTCAAACCTGTTAAACGGGCTTGTATGGGGTATTAACATTCCTACGAAATATATAAATATATATACGCTGTATGGATAATGAACAGGAGGGATAAGAGGGAGAAGAAGAACCCCACCCCACTTCTGGTATACCCTTATACGCTTAAAACGGTATAGGACAGAAAAGGAAGTGCAGTGGTGTTCATAAGGGAGAAGAAGATAGACTGCGCAGAGTATAGAGAAGTGGATATAATACCACGAACAGAAGCAGCAGAGCAGGCAAGCAGAGGAAAGAGGGGTAAGAAAAGAAAGGTTAATGCCCCAAAGCAAAAGGACTTGAACGACAAGAACGCTAAACGCTATCTGGTACAGTTGGGAAATGGCAACTTCCACATAGGGGACCTGCACACGTCATGCACCTATGACGCAGAAAACCTGCCGGAAACAGTCGAAGAAGCAGAAAACATTGTGACAAACTACCTGCGGCGCATAGCATACCGCAGAAAGAAACTGGGGCTTGAACCACTCAAATACATACTGGTAACAGAATACAAGTACAGCAAGGATGGTCAGTGTCTTAAAAGAATACATCACCATATCATTATGAACGGTGGTTTAGACCGTGACGACGTGGAATTGATGTGGACGAAAGACCGTATCAACTGGAAGAAGACAGACGACCCAGAGTATAGAGCCAGTATAAAGCAGCTGGGCTGGGTTAATGCAGACCGCCTGCAAATGAATGAGAACGGCATAGAGGGACTTTGCAAGTATATTGTGAAAGACCCGCAGGGAAAGAAACGCTATTCAAGCAGCAGGAACCTTGACCGCCCGGAAACAACCAGAGAGGACGGAGGGGAAAAGCAGCAGCGTGACCAGAACCACTGGAAGTATAGCCGAAATCTGACAGCACCGGAAGAAAAGTGCAATGATTTTAAATACAGCAAACGCAAAGTGGAACAGCTGGCAAAGTCACCAGACGGCGGGCTGGAAGAGTTCAAGAAGATATACAGCAATTACAATATCGTATCTTGCGAACCTGTCTACTATGAGCAGACCGGGTGGCATATTTACTTGAAGATGTGGAAAAAGGAAAAGCCAAAGGGCAGAACAGGAGGAAAGAAGCGTGAGAGGAAGAACACCGCAGATACGCCGCATATTAAGGCGAAAGAGGATAAAAAGGGCAATTAAGGCATACGGCAATTACATTGCAGCAGGACTGCTGGCAGTGGTTGTGATTGTGTTTACAGTAGGGGCAGCAGTCAAGCCAGCTGCAAACAGTCTGCCGGAAGATACCAAAGAGCCGGAACCGACACAGCCGACCACGGAAGCAGTGCAGCAGGAACCGTACCCGTTCAACCTTATGTCCCTTGACTGGTCTGGTGAGGAATTAGAGGGTTGGACACGCTATGAAGTGCCGGAGGACTACGCAGACAACGGCGGGTATTTGCCAGAATGTATGCAGCAGTACACATACATAATTTGCAAGCAATATGGCGTTGAATATACGCTGGTGCTGGCAATTATAGAGATAGAAAGCGGGTACAGATGGGACGCAAGCTGCAAAGAGGGTTCAACCGGATATATGCAGGTATTACCGAAGTGGCACGAAGAGCGTATGCACAGACTGAATGTGGACAATGTGGAAAACCCATATTTCAACGTGCTTGTCGGTGTAGATTATCTGGCAGAATTGCAAGAGAGGTTCGGCACAGAAGCAGAAGTGCTGACAGCCTACAACTACGGCGTGACGGGTGCATATCAGCACGTATGGAACAAAGGACTGACAGACACAGAGTATTCAAGAGAAGTGCAGCAGGCGAAAGAAAGAATTGAAAGAAGAATGAGGGGCGAATGGTAATGGAAAATGAAATCAGACTGGGCGACATTCTGGACAAGCTGACGCCCAGTGACAGACTGGTGATATACAACGCAGCCAGACAGGTTGTTTACCGTGGATATGCAGCAAACGCAGTGCATGGAACAGTGAACCCACAGCGACGCATAAAGAAAATGGGGCTGGGCATGGAAACATACAGAGCAACAGAACAGATGTGGGACTGGGAAAAGACAGACAGACTGCCGGAACAGATACCAGTTGAGCAGTTCAGCAAATACCGGGTGGAAGACCTGCAACACATTCTGTATATCAGAATTGAACTGAAAAGCGAATTTGAACAGTGAGGGTCAGAACATGAAGTGTAAATTTTGCGGGGCAGAAGTAAAACTGGGCGAACGGTGCCAGTATTGCGGGGCAGTCGCAGAAGCGTTCTACTACAAGCCAGAGGAACCACCGGAACTGGAAGAAATGCAAGTGGTCATATTATCACTGCACCAGAAATGGTGGCAGAAAATGGCAGCAGGTGAAAAGGTTCTGGAACTGCGGAAGACAAAACCGCAATGCAAAGCACCGTTCCGGGTGCTGGTATACGTGACAGGCGGTGCCGGGGTGATTGGTGAATATATTTGCCCGGAGGTTTTGGAAATCAAGAACTTTGAAGAAGCAGAGAAGAAAAGCAAGGTTCCTGCACATGATATTCACAATTATGCAGCAGGGAGCCGCAACAAGGTTTACGGCTGGGAAGTCGCAGACGTGAAAGAGTACCCACGGGCAGTGACGCTGGAAGAACTGGGAATTAAAAGAGCGCCGCAGTCGTGGCAGTATATGAGGTGAGAACATGGACCAGATACAACATGACAAAATCAAAGAAAAACTGGCAAAGATAAAAGCCCTTGCAGAACGTGGCGTAGGTGGAGAGAAAGAAACCGCAATGCGTATGTATGAGGAATTAAAAGCCAGATACGAAATTGAGGACGAAGAAATAACGCTGGACGAAGTGACGCTGCACTGGTTCAGCTACAAGAACGACTTAGAAGAAGACCTGCTGACGCAGATTTTCTACATGGTAACAGGAAGCGCCAGTTATCGCAGATACACCGGAAGTTATAGCCGCAGAAAAAAGCGTGGCTGCGATTGCACAGAGGTTGAAGCGGCAGAAATCACACTGTATTTCAATTTCTACAAAGAGGAACTAAAACGGGAAATGGAAGCGTTCATGGCAGGTTTTAAGTTCAAAAACAACCTATTCCCGGACGAAAACGCCCGTTGCTATCAAGAACATAAGGGCGAAGAATGGGAAAGAACAGACGAAGAAAACAGAATGTTGAAAAAGGCTGCTTTCTTTGCGGGCTTCATGGACGGCAACCAGCCGCCACGGGCACTGATAGGAGAACCGGAGGAAGAAGACTGATGGAAAATAGACAGAAAATCATTGAAAAGCTGGTGAAAATAAAAGCGCTGGCAGAACGTGGCATAGGCGGGGAGCAGCAGACGGCGCAGGTGATGTATGCCACATTGAAAGAGAAATACAAAGTCACAGACGCAGAAATTGAAAAGGCGGCAGCAGTTCCGGTGGATATTTCAGAAATTGACTTGAAGAAATTCTGGGGCATAGCTTTTCAACTGGCAGCAGTCGCAAAGACGTTGCAGGAAGAAACAGATATTTGTACAGCATGCCCGTATACATACACAGACGAACAATGCACGGGCTGCGGTACATACTGGAATATGCGGGACTTGCGGCTGGACTTTGAAGCAATACAGCAAAGATTGATAAAAGCGGCAACGGAGGGGTAAGGCATGGCAGAGGGAAGAAAAGCAATATCAAAGGCAATGCGGCAGCAGGTGTATGACAGCTTGAACGGTCACTGCGGGTATTGCGGCTGCAAAATCACAATCAAAGAAATGCAGGTTGACCACATAGAAGCCGTGTACTTGCACGAAAAGGAATTGAAAGCCGGAAAAGTGCCAGAGATAAACAGCATTGAAAATTATATGCCAGCGTGCCGGGCGTGCAATTTCTATAAGTCAACAATGAGCATTGAGAAATTCAGAAAGCAGCTGGAAACATTACCGGAACGGCTGGAAAAAGTATTCATATACAGACTGGCGAAAAAGTACGGAATTGTGAAAGAAAATTGCGAAAAAGTAAAGTTTTACTTTGAGAATATAAAGACAGGAGGTGAAAACGAAGCAAATGAGTAGAGCATATTACAGAAAGCGCAGTGAAGCCACAGAGCAGGAAAGAGTTATAAACTGGGCGACGTTCTACGCAAAGGACTTCCCAGAACTGGAATTGCTGCACCATATCCCAAACGGCGGCAGCAGGAACCAGCTTGAAGCGGCGAACCTTAAACGGCAGGGAGTAAAAGCAGGCGTGCCGGATTTGTGCTTGCCAGTAGCCAGAAACGGAAAACACGGGCTTTATGTTGAAATGAAGTGGGGAAAGAACAAAACAACAGGCAAGCAGGACTGGTGGCTGGAACAGCTGCGGCAGCAGGGCTATGAAACAGCGGTTTGCTGGACGGCAGAAGAAGCAATGGACACAATAGCGGGCTATCTGGGAGTTATAGAGCAGACAGGAAGAAAGGTGGAAGAGTAAATGGGAGCAATGGACCACGCATTGAAACAGACAGTGCCATATTACAGCACCATGAAGCGTGCAGGGGCGTTCAGACAGCCCCAGAAGCCACAGAAGCGGAAGAAGAGAACGACGCTGACGGAATACAGCCAGAACGGACAGAAAGCCATATTAAAACCACACGTCACAGTCAATCAAGCCGCAAAGAAACTGTATGACTATGAACAAACCGGATTGTCACCACATGAGGTTGCGAACCTTGTTGAGCAGGTGCAGAACTTGACAAGGCGTGTGAAGAAATACGAAAGCTGGGAAGAATGAACGACGTTGACCGCTGCTTGATATGCGGTGAAGTTATCCCGGAGGGTTCGCAGGTCTGCACCGCCTGCCGCAATAAATACGACATTGTGACCGGGGAAACAGAAGAAATGGCACAAGAACTGCGGGACATAGCAGACGTGCTGAAAATCACAGAGGGCACAGACACAAACATTAGAAAGTCAATGGAAAGCATATTGAGGATTGCAGACAGACTGGAAAGGACAAGCAATGGCAAGAAAAGAAGATAAACAGCCACAGTATTTGCCGTTAATCGTAAAAGCAAAGTTACATACTGGCGGCAGGGACTATGAGAAAATCAAAGAGGAATTAAAAGGGCAGGGCTTCACCTGCAAGCAAATGAAAGGCATGGTGCGTGAGGGTAACTACTTTGACGGAATAGTGCTGTATTTGTCAAAGTGGAACTGGGACAACCACGAAAGCTGGCACCTTTACAACTGGGACGACAAGGACGACAAAGAAGTTATGCTGGGCATATATGAAGCCGAACAGTACCACCCACAGGCACCGTATAGATACAGAGATAATTTTGAGAAGTTCCAGAAAGACTGGACAAGTGGAGAGTATGACCCCGGTATGACATTCACTTTCAAGGACAGTGAAGTTGAAGTGCTGGAAGTCCTGCAAGAAGAGGTTGACAACATAGACCACGAAGCAGTCAAAAGGCAGGTGGCAGCAGCAGAAGACGCCCAGTACCAGAAGAGAAGAAAACAGCGCCAGCGACGCAAGCAGGCAAGCAAGGGCAGCAGATACCAGCGCAAATACTTTTAGGAGGAATAAAGATGGCGAAAAAGAAGCGGAAGTATTACAGCGGGAAAGAATTACTATACCGCCGACAGCTGGCACGGCAGCAGGCAGAAGCGGAAGAAAAGACAAACAACATAAGAGTGCGCCAGCTACACCAGATAAACGCAAGCAGCCGGGCTATTGGCTGGGCAAAACAGAAAATGAGGGAGGGAAAGAACAATGATTGCATTTCTGATTGAGGTTGTAAAAGCACTGGTAACATTCTTTGCGGTCTGCGTAGGGCTGGGCATTTTATATCTGGTCTTTGTAGTGGTCAGAGAAGTTGGCTGGGAGGTAAGAAGACAGAACAGAGAGAAACACGAACAGGAGGACAAAGAGGAATGAAAGCAGAATTTTTCAAGGCAGTGTGTCCGTTAGAGATTGGGGACACAGTAGCAATCAAGACAACAAAGGACGGAGAAACAAAAGAAGCGCTTTATTTGCCGCAGGGTTGCACAGTGATTACAACGGCAGCAGTTGCGCTGCATAAGGTCACAGACATTGCAACACTTCACTATCTGAAAAAAGGTGAAACACAGTTCTTGTATGAATTGGACGCCTGCGGGAAGTATGAACCATTGACCGTGAAAGTTCCGGTCAGAGAATTTGCAGAAGAACTGAAACGCCGGGACAGATAATAACAAATACTTACGGAAGTATACAAAATATACAAATATACTTCCGTAAGATTGTGTAAAATGCCAATAGACTTTATACTTCCGTAAGTATATAATAAGGACAGTTAAAGAAGTAAACAAACGGAGGTAACAAACATGACAGAGAGCAGAGAAAAAGCAATCAGAAGAACAAAGAACCTTGCATATTGGTTCATGGGAGAAATGTTGAAAGAGGAAGAAAGAGGGGAGAAAGAAAAAGAAGCATTTGAAAAAGCAAAAGAAACCGGGGAACTGGTAATGATGATAAGCACAGCAGAGAACAATGCAAGAGTTATGAAAAGCTGCATGAAAGAAGCAAGAGAAGCAGCAGAATTTTTGAGAGATGAAAAGAACGATATTGAAGAATGGCAGCTTGCAGGAATTAACGCAATGTTTGACCAGTGCAACAAAGAAAACATGGTGCCATACGATATGCCAACAGCAATAAAAGGGCTTTTGTGTATGCAGTACCAATAATCATACAAGCACGGGTGGCGCAATGGATAGCGCAGCAGCCACCGAAGCTGCCGGGTGCGGGTTCAAGTCCCGCCCCGTGCATTACTGGGAAAGCAACTATAAATTCATACCAGATACAAGGAGGAATACCACATGAAAGTATTATCAATTATCAATCTTAAGGGGGGAGTGGCAAAGACCATTTCCAGCGTAAACATGGCGCATATTCTGGCAGCGGTAAAAGGCTTCAAAGTCCTGCTGATTGACAACGACAAGCAGGGCAACGCAAGCAAGATTATGAACCGCCACAGCTATGACCACAAGGGAACGGCAGAAGTAATGACACAGCGGGGCATTGACCCGGCAGAGGTTATCCAGCACACGGACTTTGAGGGGTTGGACATTATCACAGCAAACATGAATTTGCTTACAGCCAATCTGGAAGTCATGCTGGACCAGTCCAGACCACAGCAGACACGCTTCAAGAAGTTTCTTGACGGCTTGCAGAATGAATATGACTACTGCATTATTGACAACGCCCCAGACATTAACATTTCAACCATAAATGCGCTGGTGGCTTCTGATGATGTGATGGTGCCTATCACCATTGATGATTTTGCAATAGACGGGCTGGCAGAACTGAAAGAACAGATTGACAACACCCGTGAGGATTTGAACCCACAGTTGCGCTTCTGCGGCTGCTTTGTCACACAGTACGACAGAACCAATGAAGCAGACACGCAGGGCGAAGAGTTCTTGAAGACGCTTGAATATCCGGTTTTTGATACACATATCAGAAAGACACCAAAAATGAAGCCCAGTACATTTGAAAGATTGCCAATCATTTTGTATTCCCCACGCTGCGGCGCAAGTGCTGACTATAAAGCACTGGTGGAAGAGTGGTTGAGAATGTGACCAATTCGGACACGTTAGGAGGAAAAGAAAAATGAAATTTTCAGAGTACAATTCATTCCCAGAGGATATGGAAGAAATGACGCCGGAAAGCTGGCAGGACTTTTTCACATATTGCATAGAGGGAATAGAAAGCAGACAAGCATATAAAGAAAGTTTTCACGAAATGGGAACGGCATTGCGCATTTTGTGGATAAGAAAAGAAAAGGGACTGGGAATGTGCATAAGCAGAGAATACAACCCAAACAGTCCAGAAATAAAGTTTTTTAGAGTAGGAAAGCAAGAAGAATGGGACAAATTAAAATGCGCAATGGCTGCAATGTTTGCCCATGACAACAGTTAGGAGGTCAGACAATGGCAAATGCAGGAAAAAAATTTAATTTAACTGAATTGCTCAACCAGCGTTCCAAAGAGGTTGCAGAACCTATGCAGCAAGGGCAGCAGTCAGAAGCCGTGACGCCGCAAGAGGGCGTCAGCGGCACAGCTGATATATACGACCTTATACCGTCAAAAGGCAACTTTTACAGCGTAGAGGACGTGCAGGACTTAAAACAGTCTATCGAACTTCTGGGAGTGCTGCAACCACTTCTGGTGACTGATGAAGAGGAAGACGGCAAGCGCCGTATCATTGCAGGACACAGAAGACGGCTGGCGGTCATGCAGCTTGTGGACGAGGGAAAAGAGCGTTTCAGACGGGTTCCAATCTTAATCAAGCCGAAAGAAAATGCCATCATAGACAGATTGGCGTTGATTATGGCAAACCGTTTCAGAGAGAAGACGGACTGGGAACGCATGACAGAAGCGCTGGAAACAGAAAAACTGGTGCTTGAATTAAAAGGCAGCATGAACATTCCGGGCAGGACCCGTGATTTGTTAGCGGAAATAATAGAAACGTCCCCGGCACAGCTTGGAAGATACAAGGCAATTTATAACAATATCATTCCAGAACTGATGGCAGAATTTAAGGCAAACAGAATTGTTGTATCTGTCATTTACGAAGTGTCCGGGCTGCCGGAAGACTACCAGAAGCAAGCGGCAGAGGTATTCCGGGAAAATGAAGTGCTGACACTATCAGACATTAAGCAGTTAAAGAAGAACTGGGAAGCGTCACAGCAGATACCGGGGCAGATGGACATTAGCCAGATGGAAGAGAAGCAGGAAACCGCAGGAGCGGGAGAAAGCACCGCAGGTAATGAAACAGACCAGCAGCAGGAAGAAACAGCCACAGAGGGAGCAGGGGAAGCCACAGAGGGCACAGAGGACGCAACCGGGAAACAGTCAGAATACATTGACCCACAACCGGAACAGATAACATCACTTTGTTACAGTTGCACGCATTATGAGGATTGCCACGACAAGACAGCAACCGTGACCAGCTGCAACGCCTATGAGAACCGCAGAGAAGCACAGAAGACGGACGAAGAGAGATACAACGAAGAGCAGGCAGCTATTGACCGGGAAACACAAAAGAAACTACGTGAAATGCAGCAGGAAGAGAAAATGCAGCATTTGCCGTCTGATGAAAGAAAAGAAAAAACAATCAGAGTATCACCGGACAAAATGAAAGCCGTTGCAATCGACCATACAAGACCATACATGATTTTGAAAAATGACGGTTACAGAGAGGGCGACACAGTGAAGCTGATTGAGTTTGCAGAGGGCAGAGCAACCGGAAACACGGCTGACATGAAAATTATCTGTATGGACGACGACACGACCAGCAGCGCACTTGAAGAGGGCTATTGTGTAATAGCGTTGCAGGAGGCGTAGACATGGTACAGATTTTAGAACTATTTGGGGGAATTGGTTCCCCCAGATGTGCTTTGCGAAATTTGAACATTCCAACAAAAGCCATTGACTATGTGGAAATAGACGAAAACGCCGTAAGGTCATACAATGCAATGTTTGCGGAAGAATTAGAGTACAAAACACAATCAGTGGTGGGCTGGAACCTCAAACCAGATATTCTGATACATGGCAGCCCGTGTCAAGATATGAGCATTGCGGGACATCAAGGAAAAGCAACTGCGGAAGCAGGGAGGATAAACAGAGGAAAAGGGGCAGACAAAGGAAGCGGCACCCGGTCAAGTCTGATGTGGGAAACAATACACATTATTCAAAATATGGGCGAATGGAAACCAAAATATGTTATCTGGGAAAACGTGAAAAATGTATTAAACGGCTACAACAAGAAGAACTTTGAACAATACATAGCAGAAATGGAAAAGCTGGGATATACAAGCAATTATCAAATATTAGACGCAAGGGACTTTGGATTGCCACAGGCACGGGAAAGGGTTTTCACGGTATCGGTGCTGAATGGTGAAAAGTTCGACTTTTCAGACTTAATTAGAACGCCAATGAAAGACATATCAGAATTTCTTCTGAACAACGACGAAGTGCCGCCAGTGTATGACGTGACGCAACCGAGTGTGTACAGTGTGATTGGAGAAAAAGGCATAAGAAGAGCAACAGTAATAAAAGATTTTGCATACACAATCACGACCAGACAGGACAGAACACCAGCACAGGTGATTGACTGCGGAAACGGGCGTTATAGATATTTAACAGAACGGGAGTGCTGGCGCCTGCAAGGATATACAGACAAGGACTATGAAAGGGCAAAAGCAGTCCAGAAGCGTTCTGGAAGATACAGAATGGCGCTATACAAACAGGCTGGAAACAGCATTGCAGTTCCGATATTTGAAAGTATGTTCAGAAAGATAATTTTGCATGAAACAGCATAGGAGGTGCGGAAAATGCCAATAAACATGACAGATTATAGAATGATTATCAACGAAAGAGTATACAACGTATTGCAAATTATGATTGATTTTGCAGGACCGTTAGAAGAGGGGGAACCACCAAAGCCGAAGTTTATTGACGCAGTATACATTGACGAAGACGGAACAATAAAAACCATGCGTGATGAAGCGTGGTGCTTCCAGTTCGTGAGAAGAAACGGAGGTGCAGCAGATGGAAAGACCAATAATAATGCTTAATACAGACAATATGCCCGTATTTTGCCGCAATCAGTGCGCAAATACAAAGTGCGCAAGGCATATCACAAAGGCTTATGAGTGCGGAGGGTCATGTTCAATGCGGCTATTGAGAGGGGAACCGGAGTGCGCAGGCTACATATCACGGAGGAAGCGCAAATGAAAGAAAATGTTTGCGTAGACTGCAAATATTATGAAAGCTGCGGAAAACCGGAAAGATACATAAAGTGCATGGGGTACGAAGAGAAAGAACGGCAGCAGGCAGCAGGAGAAAACGCAGTTGACGTGCAAGACGGATAGAAGCCGGGAAAGACTGGAAAAAACAAAGAATGGAGGAAAAGCAAATGGCGCAGGCAATGGAAAAAGGCAGGGTTATTGAATTGCTGGAATATTACAAAGACATAGACGGGGAGGTGAGTATATACAGAAAGATTATAAGTGACTTAACGGACCAATACTACAATCCCATTGGCGCTATACAATGCGACGGTCTACCAAAAGGAAAAAATAATATATCACGACAAACAGAAAATATGGCGCTTAATATTCCAGATTATGTCAGCGGCGAAATCAGAGAGTATGAAGCAAAGGTGCAGCAGTTGCAAGACTTAAAGGCGCAGATTTTGCAGGAAGTTTCAAGGCTGAAACTGAAAGAAAAGCGCATTATTTTTGATTTTTACATGCACAACCTCAAATGGGAACAAGTAGCGGTACGCAATTCATACAGTGAAAGACAGTGTAAGAATATCAGAGATACAGCACTTGAAACACTTTCACAGAGGTTTGAAAAGAACCAGATTATTTCACAATTTCAGAGGATTGCATAAGCAATCATTGCCCGCCATTGCCTGCGTTTTACTGGTATAATTTAAGCCAGTGAAGCAGGCTTTAAGCCGTTATATTTGCACGTTGGCAATAGTGGGCTTTGGTGATTTTTTGAATTTACAAAGCCCATAATTTTTTATACTTCCGTAAACTGGAAGAGTTGGAAAGAATGAAAACGAACGAAAAGAGGTGAGAAGATGGGAAGACCACGGAACCCGGAACGGGACAAGTCAATGCAACGCTATCTGGACGCAGACGGCAAGATTGAAACAGCGGAACTGGCGAAGCTGGCAGGGGTGCCAGAAGTGCGGATAAGAAAATGGAAGTCAGAAGACAGCTGGGACGAAGCGCTGAAAAACAAGCCAAAAAAAAGAGGGGGTCAAAAAGGCAACAAAAATGCTGCCGGAAAAACCACAGCAAAAAAGGGCAATAAAAACGCCGTAACACATGGGGCATTTGCGCAGGCGGGATATGAAGACATAGACCCGGAGCAGGCGGAAGCCATACAGAACATGGGCACACCGTCCGCAATGTCACAAATGATGGAGGAATTGCAGGCGCTATATCTGCGCAAAGCCTATCTGGAAAGCCTATTGAAAGAGTATGAAAGCCCAGAAGCAGGCGGCTTTTACACAGATAAAATAGTACACATGATTGTACCAAAGAGCATGGAGGAAAGACAGCAGGAAGAGGACTGCGGCATGGAACACCAGCAGTGCGCAGACCCAGAGGGAAGCAAGACAGAAACATATAAAACAGCCATGAAGTCTGTCATTAAGTCCAGCCCATTTGAACGGGCAATGAAAGTGGAAGCCGAACTAAACAAGCTGCACGGGCGTATCATCAAGCAGCTGGATAGTATCAAGGCGTATGAGTTGGAGGACAGACGCTTGCAGCTTGCAGAGAAGCAACTTGAATTGAATAAACAGAAGCTAACGGGCGAATTTGAGATTGACCCGGACGGAAGCACCGAAAACGACGAAATCACAGACGTTGTGGACGACGTTTAATAGGTTCTTCTGGCGGTCTGGAAGCACTGCGGGTACGGCGACGCCCAAAACCTGCCCAGATATAATTTTGAAAATTCCATTTCCGCTTCCGACCCGGTAAAAAATAAAGGGGTAGGGGCTAAAAAAGAAAAAATGTGACCAATTCGGACACAAAAGAAAGGGGGTGCGGTTTTTGAAAGCGTACACTTCAAAGGCGGTTGCTGCTTGGCTGGATATTTCAGAACGCAGAGTGCGCCAGCTGCGTGACGAAAAGGTTATAACGGAAATCAGACCGGGGCTGTACGACTTGAAGACCGTAAACCACCAGTACATAAATTATTTGCGCAAAAACAACCCGGAAAGTGAAAGTGCAATAGATTACAACGCAGAACGTGCAAAGCTGGTCAGAGCAAAAAGAGAAGCACAAGAACTGGAATTGCAGCTGCGCAGAAATGAGGTACACACCACAGAGGACGTGGAACAGGTAATGACAGACACACTTGTTAGGTTCAAAACAAGGCTCATGGCTATACCTGCAAAGTTAAGCCCCATTTTATCAAAGAAAAAGGACCAGACAGAAATATTTAAGTTGCTGAAAAGCGCCATTGATGAAGTGCTGGAAGAACTTTCAGACTTTCAGACAGTGTTTGGGTATGGTGTAGACAATGAAGAAAAACACAGTTGATATGTTCACACGGATTTTCAAAGTGCTACAACCGCCGCCGGAAATGACACTTTCACAGTGGGCAGATAAGTTCCGCAGACTGTCTGCCGGGTCTTCCGCAGAGCCGGGACGCTGGAAGACAGCAAAGGCGCCGTATCAAAAAGAGATTATGGACGCCATAACAGATATTACAATAAAAAAAGTCGTGATTATGTCAGCAGCGCAGGTGGGAAAGACAGACGCAATGGTGCTGAACCCTATTGGATATTATGTGCATTATGACCCATCACCGATTATGGTTATACAGCCGACAATAGACATGGCAGAGAAGTTTTCAAAAGAAAAGCTGTCACCTATGTTGCGTGATACGCCCGTATTGGCTGACCGTATAAACGAAAAGAGCCGCAACAGCGGTAACACAATCATGCAAAAGATATTTCCGGGCGGCTTCATAACGATTGCAGGCGCAAACAGCCCAACAGGACTGCGAAGCCACACAATCAGAATATTGCTTGCAGACGAGATAGACGCATACCCAGCCAGTGCAGGAAAAGAGGGCGACCCACTTTTACTGGCTTCAAAGCGTCAGACAACATTCTGGAATAAAAAGCAGGTGGACATTTCAACACCGACAGTCAAAGGGGCTTCCAGAATAGAAGTGGAGTACGAAAACAGCAGCCGGGGAGAATGGAACGCACCGTGCCCGTGCTGCGGAGAACTGCAACCGCTGGTCTGGTCAAATGTTGTGTTCGACAAAAACGACCTATCAGAAATCAGATACGCTTGCAGCAAGTGCGGCGTCATATCCAGTGAAGCAGAATGGAAAGAACACTTTATTGACGGAACCTTTGTGCATGAAGACCCAGACAACCCAGTGCGTGGGTTCCACTTGAACACGCTTGCTTCCACATTGACCACATGGCAGGAAGTTGTTGAAAAGTTTCTGACGGCAAATGACCAGATGAAAAAAGGCAACGTGGAACTGATGAAAGTATGGACTAATACCGAAATGGGGCAAACGTGGGAAGAAGACGGGGAAACCATAGAAGACGACGAACTGATGAAACGCCGGGAGAAATACAAGTGTGAAGTGCCAGAAGAAGTGCTGTACTTGACAGCTGGCGTAGATACGCAGGACGACAGATTTGAAATTGAAGTTGTGGGCTGGGGTCCAGAATATGAAAGCTGGGGAATTAGGTATGCGGCAATATACGGCGACAATTCAGACATCAACAATCAAGTCTGGCAAGACCTTGACACATTCTTATTGCAGACCTTTGAAAAACCGGACGGAACGAAAATGAAGCTATCATGCGTCTGCATTGATAGTGGAGGACACAGAACCAATCAAGTATATAAATTCTGCAAAGCCCGGTTCAATCGCAGAGTATTTGCAATCAAAGGTTCAAACGATAGCGCCGCAGCGTATATCCAGAAGCCATCAAAAAGCAACCGTGAGGGCGCATATCTTTTCACGCTGGGAGTTGATACCGGAAAAAGCCTGCTTATGGACAGACTAAAGCTGGAGGAAGAGGGACCCGGCTTTTGCCATTTTCCAAAAGAAGAGGGCAAGGGATATGACGAAAAGTATTTCAAGGGCTTAACGTCAGAAAAAAAGGTAATGCGTTACAAGATGGGCAGACCATATTTTGCATGGGAACTGAAAGACAAAGGAGAACACAAACGAAATGAAGCGCTGGACTGCCGAAACTACGCAACGGCAGCCATTGAAATTATCAACGTACCATTGAAAAAACCAGACAAAAAGAAAGACGCCACACAAGCAAAGAAAATTGTAAAACGTGGCAGAAGAAGAAGTGGAGGAATTTTATAAATGGCAGGAATTACACTGGAAACAGCAAAAAGACACCTTGACGCATGGCTGGAAGCAGAACTGGCAGTGACAAACGCCCAGTCATACACAATAGGCAGCAGGACTATGACAAAAGCCAATCTGACCGAAATTAGAAAGTCTATTGAATATTGGCAAGGGAAAGTCACTGTGCTTGAAAATGCGGCAAAATATGGCGGCAGGAACCGTGCAAAACGATTTGTACCACGGGATTTATAAAACATTGCCCGTGATTGCCCGTTTTGGGGCTTTATTTCCCCCCATTGCCCGCAAAAATGGGGTAATATTGTAGCGTGAATAAGTGAGAAAAGACAAAAAGCACCAGTGAAAAGGTGCTTTTTTCATGCAATAAAGGAGGTGAAAGCGTGGGAATTGCAGCGGGAATTGATAAGGCAATAGCAGTCATAGCACCGCAAGCGGCACTGAAAAGAACGGTTGCAAGGCAGAAAATGCAGATTTTAGACAGCGGGTATGGCAATTATGGCGCCAGCGTCACAAAGAAATCACTTGCAGGCTGGCTTCATGCAGGCGGCAGCAGTCGTGAGGACATAGAAGACAATGTATCTGTATTGCGCCAGCGTACCCGTGATTTATACATGGGCGTGCCGCTGGCAAACGGGGCAGTCAAAACCATGCGCACCAACATTGTTGGACGTGGGCTGCGGTTGAAATCGACCATTGACGCAGAAACGCTGGGAATTTCACCAGAAGAACGCCGGAACCTTGAAAAAAAGATTGAAAAAGAGTGGTCTATCTGGGCTGAAAGCAATGATTGCGATATGTCAAGGATAGACAACTTTTACGAGTTGCAGCAGTTGGCTTTTATGAACTGGCTTATTTCCGGGGATTGTCTGGCGGTATTGCCAGTCAAACCACGAATAAACCAGCCGTATGACCTGCGTGTGCAGCTGATAGAAGCAGACAGACTTTGCAGCCCGGACAACTGCGACACAATAGACAACAAGATTGTTGGAGGTGTAGAGGTTGATAAGTCCGGGGAAGTGATAGCGTATCACATAGCGAACCACCACCCGTTGTCATACGCATACAATGACATAAGCTGGCAGAGGGTTGAAGCATACGGACAAAAGACCGGAAGAAGAAACGTGCTTCACATGATGAACCGGGAAAGAATAGGACAGCGCCGGGGCGTTCCGTTCCTTGCACCAGTCATTGAAAGTTTGAAACAGCTTGGAAGATACACGGACGCAGAGCTTGTGGCTGCGGTTGTGTCTGGTATGTTTACCATTTTCATTGAAAAGGCAGACGCCAGCGCAGAAGACGCCATAGGAAGTATGCTGCCGGAAGAAGTGCAGGTGGACGCAGAAGACGAAAGCACCATTGAACTTGCGCCGGGCGCCGTTATCGACTTAAACGAGGGCGAGAAAGCACACGACACGAACCCCGGAAGACCAAACGCCAATTTTGGCGGCTTTGTAGAAGCAATATGCCAGCAGATAGGCGCAGCACTTGAAATTCCGTATGAATTACTTGTGAAGCGTTTTAATTCCAGCTATACAGCCAGCAAAGGTGCGCTGGAAGAAGCATGGAAAATGTTTAATATGTACCGTGACTGGCTATCAACGGACTTTTGCCAGCCAGTATATGAAGAATGGCTGACGGAAGCAGTAGCAAAAGGACGTATCAAAGCACCGGGCTTTTTTACTGACCCGGCAATAAGAAAAGCATATTGCGGGGCAAAGTGGAACGGACCTGCAAAAGGTATGCTTGACCCGGTAAAAGAGGTTACAGCCGCAGAAAAGAGAGTGTCAAACGGCTTTAGCACCAGAAGTGATGAAGCAATGCAAATGACGGGAAGCAACTTTTATAACAATGTCGAACAGTTGAAACACGAAGAAAAAGAACTGAAAGAGGTGAAGAAAATTGCCAATGGAACCACAAACAAACAGAACACCACAGCAGAACCCGCAGACAATGCCGGGAATGAACCAGCAGCAGGACAGCAGAACGCCGGGCAATCCTTACGGGGTAACAACAAATAAATTCTGGAACTTTATCCCGGCAGCCGGGGACAAGCCGCCGGAACTGCTTTTATACGGCGCAATAAGCAGCCAGCAGTCATGGTGGGAAGACAGGGTGACACCACAGCAATTCAATCAAGAACTTGCGGCGCTTGGTGATGTGCCGGAAATTATCGTGCGCATTAACAGCGGCGGCGGTGACGTGTTCGCAGCAAATGCGATTTTTACAAGATTGAAAGATTGTTCAGCGAAAGTGACAGTCAAAATTGATGGCTGGGCAGCTTCCGCAGCCACAATTATTGCTATGGCAGGCGACACAATCAAAATTGCCAGAAACGGTGTATTTATGATACATGACCCCGCAATGACAGTCTGGGACACTTTCAGAGCAGAAGACTTTTTGAAGATGGCTGATGAACTGAAAGTGATTAAACAAAGCATTGTCAATACATACGCAAGCAAGACTGGCAAAAAAACAGAAGACATAGAACAGCTTATGTCAAACGAAACATGGTGGACGGGCGACATTGCCGTTGAAAACGGCTTTTGTGATGAATTGATGTTTGAAGACAGCACAACAGTTGTTGAAAATTCTTCAAAAATCGTTGTCAATTCAGTGCCTATTGACGTTTCCATGTTCAAGAGTATTCCAACCCAGTTATTAAACAGCCCGCACAATCAAAATCCGGGTAGTTTAGTAAATAGTGCAACAGAACCTATCAACAAGCCAAAAGAAAAGGAGGAACCAGAAATGGCAGCACCAGAAAACAAAATCACAACGGTTGACGCACTAAAAGCCGCATACCCGGATTTAGTAGCGACAATCCAGAACGAAGCCGCAGCCACAGAACGTGCAAGAATTAAAGGCATTGAAGACTTGGCAAACGGCAACTATGCAGCACTTGCGACAGACGCAAAGTTTGAAAACCCTATTTCTGCGCAGGAACTTGCAGTGAAAATCATTGCAGAGCAGAACAAAGCGGGTGGAACTTACATTCAGAACCGCCAGCAGGACGCACAGAACAGCGGGGCAAACAGCGTATCTGGCGTAACACCGGAGGACAACGCAGGCGGTGACGGAAAAGACCCGTTCAATGCCGCTATTGACAAGTTGTTTCCAGATACAAAATAAGGAGGTAGCGCAAAATGAGTGAATACGCAGTAGAGAAGAGAGAAACAGCGCCAAAGAATTTCTTTGCTGGCGACTTCCCAACAGTACCGGAAACGGGAGTTGCAGGCGCAGAAATCAAAGAGTATGCACCAGTAATGGTTGACACAGAGAACGAAAACAAAATCATTCCGGTTGCTACAACAAAAGAAGCGAACGCAATCGGAATTTCTGCGGCAGCAGCAGGAAAGGGCGAGCCAGTCACATATTATTTGACAGGTGAGTTTTTCGCTGACGCATTAAACCTTGAAACAAGCGCAGATTTAGCAAAAATCAAAGAAGCGCTGCGAAAAGTATCAATCTTTTTGAAGTAAGGAGGATAAAACAATCATGGCAAATGAAGTATCTATTTACGAACCACGAACAATGGGCAGAGTGGTTCAGAAGTTACCGCCCGTGCGTACTTTTTTCAGAAGTACATTTTTCAAACATGAAGAAACATTCGTGACAAAGAATGTTGATGTTGATTTCAAGAAAGGAAGCAGAAAGGTTGCACCGTTTGTCAGCCGTGTAATTGGTGGAAAGGTAGTGCCAAACACTGGCTATGAAACAAAGACCTACACACCGCCTTTAGTTGCACCGGAAAAGGTCACAACGGTTGACGACCTTTTACAGCGCAGACCGGGTGAAAGCCTTTATTCTGGCAGAACACCTGCGGAACGTGCAGTGCTTAAAATGGCTGACGATTTCAAGGAACTGCGAGAAATGATTTTACGCCGAGAAGAGTTAATGTGCGTACAGACCATTTTTACTGGCACAATCCCTATCATTGGCGACGGAGTAAATGAAGTGATTGACTTCTCTTTTACAAACAAAGAGAAAATCACAACAGCAGCGAAGAAGTGGACTGCTGACACTTCCGACCCTATCGCAGATTTGAAGCGCTGGCACGAAACCGTACAGAAGACCGGATTTGTAAACTGTGATATTTGTGTTATGGGTGGCGACGTTGCAAATGCGTTTGTAAATCATGCAAAGGTGCAGAAAATGCTTGATGTGAAAAACTTCAATCTTGCGGTTATACAGCCTAAACAGTTACCGAACGGCGTCACATACCTTGGAACCATTCACGAACTGGGACTTGATATTTACAAGTACAATGAGTGGTATCTTGACGACTGGACAAACCCGGACAAACCGGAGGACAAGCCGCTTGTACCTGCTGACAGCTTGGCACTGTTAAGCACAAACGCTGATTATTCCATGTACTATGGAGCAATCACACTTATTAAGGAGCCGGACGGCAACTTTATGACCGTAGAGGGTAAATATGTACCGGACACATGGACAAAACGCAAGCCTGCCCGCCGCTTCCTCAATCTGTCTTCTGCACCGTTATGCGTTCCGCATGATGTAGACAGCTGGTTTGTTGCAACACCTATCTAATGGACTTCAAAGCACAGCTTGCCAGTGACATGAAAGTGTTTCACAACTGCGGAGAAATGGCAACTATGACTGATATATGGTATCAAGGCAAGAAACACTATTTGCCCATAATCATTGACCACACGGCAGCCGACGAACGGCAGAGAGGAAACGGGGACAATGCAGAGGGCATAAACCGTGCTTCTTGTCTGGTCTATATGTCATTATATGATTTTGGCTGCGTTCCCAAAAAAGGACGCCAGCTTGAAATTGACGAAGCCGGGGCAATCAATATGTATAACATTTCAAAAGCAGACTGCGAGGACGGGGAAATAATTCTTGAATTGGAGATGTTGGAAGAATGATTGAAATAACATCTGACGCAATAGAAAGAGTGGGAACCCTGCTGGCAGACGTTCCAAAAGGTGCAGAAAGAGTATTTGCCAGCGCTATGAACCGTGGTATTTCCAGAGTGAAGACACAGGCAATAAAGCAGGTAAAAACCGTATATGCCGTAAATGGCGCAGCACTGACGAAAGCAACCAGAATAAATATAACCAAAGCCAGCACGGGAAACCTTGCAGGCGTTGTTTCATTTTCTGGCGTAAAAATACCGCTGTACAAATTCAAAGTCACACCGACGAAACCCGGAACCGGAAAGCAGGTGCGGGCAGCAGTCAAAAAAGGCGGCAGCGGGACACCATTTGAAGACGCTTTCATTGCAGAAATGAAAACAAATGGTCATACCGGAGTATTTGAGAGGACAGGGCGTAAGCGTTTTCCGATTGAAGAAAAAATGGGACTATCAGCAGCGCAGATGGTGGGAAACGAAGACATTATAGACGGACTGGAAAAGGAAGCACAAGAACTGGTAAACGAAAGAATTATACACGAAATGAACAGGATTTTGAATGGTTATGGAGGGTAAAACATGACACCAGTTTTTTTGTTGGAAGAATTGCAGAAATTCATTAGTTCCAAAACGTCTGACATTATTTTGCCAGTGCGAACCAGAACGGGAAGCAATGAAGAAAAAGAAAGAGCAGCAGCAGTTTATAAAATGGGGCTGCCGGAAGCAGACGACGTACAACAGAAAGTACCATACATTCTGTTAAAGTTCCTAACAGGGACGGACGACAAGAAAGCAGGCGAACCAGAGGAAGACAGCTGCAAAGTAAGAATAATATTTGCGGTGTATTCAGAAGATGGGCAGGACGGACCGCTGGCACTTCTCAATCTGATTTTGAGAGTGCGCAGCGAATTGAAGAAAGCCGGGACAATCGGCGGCGGTCAATTTGCTTTGGAACTGCCGCTGGAATATATCGTATATCAAGACACCACGCCGCCATACTACATGGGCGAAATGGTGACAAATTGGAGTATGCCAGTCACGCAACGTGATGTGGCAGAGATTTTGCACAATTTATAGACAGGAGGAAGACGAAATGGCAAAAGCGACCACAGCAAGCGCCACAGCAGCCGAAAAGGGCGCTGAAAAGGTGCAGGCGGTAGAAAATACCACAACAGAAGAAAAAGCCGCAAAAACGGCAAATACGCAGTCGGAAACAGTAAAGCTGATTTACATTGGACCGAACCTGCCAAAAGCAATGCTGCCATGCAACAAGATTTTTGAGGGAACAGACAAAGAGATTGAAGAAGAACTTTCTTTCATTCTTGAAAAGTTCCCACTTGTAAGAAAAATGCTGGTTCCTATTTCCGAACTGGCAGACAAGAAAGACAAGGTGAAGACAACCGGGAATGTATACAACAAGTATTATTCAGACTTAAAGGCTGCCGCCCTTGCATACGCAGAACAGGAGGTATAACAAATGAGTGACGTATCACATGGAGTAAACGCCAGCAAGACAAGCAATGGCGCAATCACGCCCGTGTCCGTAGATACTGGCGTACATTTTGTGGTTGGAACAGCACCCGTGCAGATGGTAAACGGAAAAGTAAATGAAGTCATTATGGCTTCAAGTTACAAAGAAGCAGTGCAGGCGTTGGGATATTCCGACGACTGGAAGAAATACAGTCTTTGTGAAGAGATTTATACAGCGTTTACATTGTTCAATTCTGCGCAGGTATTCTTTGTAAATGTTCTTGACCCTAAGAAACACAAGAAAACAGTTGATGAAACACAGATGGACGTTGTAGACGGTCAGATTGTATTACCTGCGGAAGCAATCGCAGGCAGTGTGGAAATCACAGGAAAGACAGCCGGGGAAGATTACGAAGTATTTTACAGCGACACAAACTGCGTTGTGGAGTTCTTAAAAGAAACCACGGGCAAACTTACCGTGAAATATGACGCCGTGGACGCTTCACAGGTCACAAAAAGTGATATTATCGGCGGTTACAGCGTAAGCACACACAAGACAACCGGACTTGAACTGATTAACAATGTATTTCCACTTTATACAAAGGTTCCAGACCTTATTTTGTGTCCGAATTGGTCACATGACGCAGAGGTTGCAGCTGTAATGTCTGCAAAAGCAGAGAATATCAACGGACTGTTTGAGGGTGAAGCAATTCTGGACATTGACTGCACAGCAGAAACCGGGGCGACATACTACACGGAAGTGCCAGCATGGAAGAAACAGAAAAACTTCACAAAAAGAACAGAAGTTGTCTGCTTCCCTAAAGTTGCGCTGGGAGATAGAGTTTTCAATCTTTCAACACAGCTTGCAGCCAGTATGTCAGCCGTAGACAATGCGGAAGAGTACGGCGGCGGTACACCTTGCGAAAGTGCTTCAAACAAGGGCATACAGGCAGATAGAATGGTTACTGCGGACGGTTCGGAAGTAGTCATGGATATTCAGCAGGCAAACTACTTGAATGAAAACGGCGTTGTGACCGCACTTAATTTCTTTAATGGCTTTGTAAGCTGGGGAAATTATACGGCTTGTTATCCTGCCAACACAGACGTGACGGACTATTTCTACTGTATCAACCGTATGTTCAAGTGGGTTGCAAAGACACTTATTTTGACATACTGGAACTACATTGACAGAGGAATTAAAAGACGTCTGATTGACGCAGTTGTGCAGTCAATCAATGATTGGCTGGCAAGCCTTGCAACTGATGAAAAAATCATTGGTGGACGTGTGGAGTTCAACGAAAGCGAAAACAGCACAAGCCAGCTTGCAGCAGGAATTGTGCGTTTTCACATTTATATGACACCGCCATCACCAATGCAGAAAATGGACTTTGTACTTGAATATGACTTGTCATATCTTGCAGCACTGGTGGCAGCATAACAGGAGGTGAAACAGAATGTCAAAAGTTGACGAATTAGTTATTAACTATGCGATTTACGAAGACGCAGTAGAGTATCTGGGAACCACAGAAGTGACACTGCCAGACTTGGAGTACATGACGGAAGAGTTGAGTGGCGCAGGCATTGCGGGAAATATCGAAGAAATCATTATCGGTCACTTAAATGCAATGTCAACAACTTTCAATTTCCGAACTGTCACAGCAGCAGCAGTCAAGCTGATGGAACCACGGGTACACAGAATTGACCTGCGAGTTGCACAGCAGAGAATGAACCTGCGCACAAGCGCAAACGAAGTGTCCGGCGTAAAGCATATCATGAAAGTGAAGCCGAAGAAGACGGCACTTGGAAAAGTTGCGGCAGCTTCAACAGCTGATGTAAGCGGCGAATACGCCGTTTCATACTATGCAATGTATCTGGACGGTTCAAAGGTAACGGAAATTGACCCGTTAAACTTTGTGTGCATTATCAATGGCAAAGATTACTTAAAGGACGTCAGAAAAGCATTAGGAAAGTAAAAGAAGACAGCAGGAGCCAGCGGGAAGACCGCTGGTTTTTTCCTGCCTAAAATCAAAGATATGGAGGAATAAACAATGTCAGATACAACAAACACAACTGAAAACATGGAGCAGGTAACAGAGCAGGAAAAGGAAATGCAGGAAGCGCAGGCAAGCGGCGTGGTCAATTTTGACGACAAGAAGAAAGACAAGGAAGAAGACGGCAGTTTGAATTATACACACACATTCAAAAAGCCCAGAGAGATTGAGGGAAAGAAGTATACAAAATTAACTTTCTATTTTGACAATTTAACTGGTGAAGATATTGAAGCAGTAGAACAGGAACTTGCAGACCAGAACAAATATGTACTTTCACCGGAAATTTCTTCTGCGTTCCAGTGTATTCTTGCGGCAAAAGCTGCGGGGGTTGCTTCTGATGAAATCAGACGTCTTCCGGTAGGCGATTACATGAAGATTAAGAACAAAGCAAGGGATTTTTTAATTGCTGCGGGCTATTAAAAATTAAAGAACCCGCAAAGTTCATAAGAAAGCAGATATACAAAATGTCAAGGGCTTCACATACGCCAGTCCCGTTCTGGCTGCAAATGCCTATACGCAGACTTTTTGCATGGATTGAAACCATAAATGAAGTGGAAAAAGAAGAAGCGGAAGAGCAGAAACAGAACAGCAATAATGCGTAGGGAGGTGAAACAGCTTGGCAGGGTCACAAAAGGAATTTGAACTGCTTTTTAAGCTGAAAGCGTCGCTGGGTGGCAATTTTAACAGCACATTCAAAAGCGCAATTAACACCAATAACCAGTTACGGGACAGCTTAAAAAATGTCAATTCCCTGCAATCAAAGATTGACGGCTACACAAAGCAGTCTGCCGCTATTGATAAGAACAAAGAACGGCTGGCGCAGCTTAACGCAGAGCATGACCGATTACAGCAGGAATTGCAGCAGACAGGCGAACCCACAGAAGCACTGCGGAAGAAGCTTGAAAAGAATGAAAACCAGATACAACAGACCACTGCCAAAATCGAAGAACAGGAAAAACAATTAAACAGTTATGCCGACGAACTGAAAGCAGCCGGAGTAAATACGGATAATCTGGAAGAAGCCAACGGAAGACTGCAAAAGTCTTATGAAAAGCTACAAACTTCACAGCAGACGTTGCAAAAATTGAATGACAAGCAACAGCAGGTGGAACAGAGCATTTCAAAGACAAAAGGACAACTGCTGGGGACTATTGGCGCAATTAGTGCCGTAGCCGCCGCAGTGTATGCAGGACCCGTGCAGGCAGCGCAGCAGTACGAAAAAGCAATAGCAAAGGTGGGAACCATTGCAGATACGCAGGAAGTCCCACTGGGTACATTGTCACAACAGATAATGGAACTGTCAAACAAGACAGGAATTGCAGCCAATGCCATTGCTGATGATGTGTACAACGCTATATCTGCCGGACAGAAGACAGGTGACGCCGTAAACTTTGTTACAAACAGTACGAAGTTAGCAAAAGCCGGATTTGCGGAAAGTTCGCAAACGCTGGACGTATTAACAACCGTATTGAACGCATACGGCATGAGTGCGGACAAAGTAAGCACGGTATCAGATATGCTGGTACAGACGCAGAACAAAGGTAAAGTGACAGTAGGAGAACTGGCAAGCAGTATGGGTAAAATCATACCGACTGCAAACGCCAGCAATGTTTCACTGGAACAGTTATGCGCCGGATATGCAATAATGACCAGCAAAGGTATTGCAGCCGCAGAAACGACAACATACATGAACAGTATGTTAAATGAGTTGTCAAAGTCTGGAAGTACGACAGACAAGCTATTGCGGCAGAAGATGGGCGGCAGCTTTGCAGAATTGATGGCAAGCGGTAAATCACTTGGGGAAATTCTGGGAGGTATACAGGAAGAAGCCAGCAAGTCTGGTCTTGCCCTATCTGATATGTTCAGCAGTTCAGAAGCCGGAAAAGCGGCAATGTCGCTTCTGTCAAACGGAGTTGACGGCTTCAATTCAAGCGTACAAGACATGGTAAACAGCGTTGGGGCAACAGACAGCGCATTTGCCAAAATGGAAGACACCACAGAAGCCAAAATGGAAAAGGCAAAGAACAGCATAGCAAACTTGGGTATTGTTCTTGGTCAAAACTTACTGCCGATTGTAGGGAATTTGGCAGACAAAGTGGCGGTGGTGGTCACTAAAGTTTCAGAATTTGCAGCAGCAAACCCAAAATTGGTGCAAACAGCCCTAAAGGTAGCGGCAGGGCTGGCGGCATTGAAAGTGGGAATGTTGACAACAAAGCTGGTTACATTATCAGCACAAGACGGCATATTGTCACTGGCAAAAAAACTGCTGGGACTGCGTGCCGGATTTATTGAAAACGCAGCAACAAGCGTAAGTTTTGCGGAAAAGCTGAAAACAGCTGGAAGCGGTATATTGTCATACTTTGGCAATGTAAAAGGCGCTATGGGCGGCGTAGGTTCTGCAATAGGTAATATATTCAGTGGCAACAGAGTTGTTGGAGCAGTAACAGGCTTTATGGGCGGCGTGAAGCAGTCCATTGTCAGCGGCTTTTTAGGAATTGCAGGAAAAGCAAGCGGAGCATTGACAGGAGCCGGAACAAAAATGCTGGGACTTATGCTGAAACCATTTTCGTTGATTGGCGGCAAGCTGGGTCCGATACTTGGAACGGTAGGCAGTGCGATTACAAACAGCCCACTTGGAAAAGTAGGCGGCTTCATAACAAAGGGAATTACCGGAGCATTTAGCAAGGCAACAACACTGATTGCACCGCTGGGAAATGCGGTAAAAACGGTGCTGGGTCCTATTGGAAACCTTGCAAAAACAGCACTGGGACCGCTTGGAGGTATTGCAGGAAAGATACTGCCAGTTGTGGGCGTTATCACAACAATTATTACAGTAATACAGCTTGTAAAGAACCATCTTGAAGAGATAAGGGGATTTATACAGCGGACTTTTGGTGATGAAGCACTGGCAGTCTTTGACAAGATTGTTTCAGTCATTACCAACATAGGCGACACCATAAAGAATGTGTTTTCTGATGGGAACATAGGTGCAGCCCGTGACAAGATACAAGAATTGTTCGGAGATAAAGGCGCAGCAGTCTTTGATACGTTTGTAAATGTGCTGGGAACAGTAAAGAACGCAGTTTCAGAGGTTGTGGGCTTTATAACCACATACGTTGTGCCAGTTGCAGAACAGGTATTGCAGGTGATTGTTACACAGGTAATACCGGGGATTGTTAGCTTTATTCAAGCGGCAGCCCCAACCATTATGCAGATTATACAAAGCATTGCTGATTTTATCGGTGCAATTATTCCGGTGATAGGAAGTTTCATTGCTGGTCTTATGCCGATTATTTCAGAAATAATCACATTCATTTCAACTTATGTTTTGCCGATTATTTCAGAATTATTCAGCTTTATTTGTAGCACGGTGCTTCCGGCAATTTCCGCAGCAATTCAAGCAATTTTGCCAGTGGTGACAAACGTATTGCAAACGCTTTTACCTGCGATACAAACAGCACTGACGACAATCTGGAACATAGTTTCACCAATAATTCAAGGAATTTTAGCAGCAATACAATTTGCAATGCCAACAATCCAGTCTATCGTACAAAGCGGAGTTCAAGCAATTTCCGGTGTAATTTCTGGAATTGCAACCGTACTGAATGGAATTATCACTTTCATAACTGGTGTATTTTCCGGGAACTGGCGGCAGGCTTGGGAGGGCATAAAGCAAATATTTTCTGGAATTTGGCAGGGTATCAAGTCAGTGTGTACGGGAGTTATCAACGGCATTATATCTGCGGTCAACACGGTTATACGTGGATTGAACAAAGTAAAAGTGCCAGACTGGGTGCCGGGTGTAGGTGGAAAAGGTATAAACATATCTGAAATACCTATGCTGGCGAAAGGCCACGTCCGCTGCGCTTTCAAGCTGCCACGAGCTGGATGAATTGAGCGACTTTAT
>ENA-OPCO01000129-OPCO01000129.1-human-gut-metagenome-genome-assembly--contig:-NODE-129-length-56312-cov-6.636827_pt1 | contig 56312 bp, 81 predicted proteins | sample MGYA00241562_ERZ501475 | MGnify/ENA primary metagenome ERZ501475 (study PRJEB25962, sample SAMEA2042627) | human gut metagenome | biome: human gut; feature: human-associated habitat; material: faeces... | reverse complement strand
TCTTCCAATCCATCAATTTAACAGCGCCAACACCGATCGCCTGGCTCAGGTTATACATGGCACGGCTTGCTTCGTTTACTCCCTGTCCGCTAATTGCCGCCCAGTTAGCAATACCCTCCATAGCGGTAACACTGGTATCCAGGTCAATGCCCATAGAGGTAAATTTACCAATATTAGCAATCATATCGGTAAAGTTATAGCTGGTCTCATCCGTAAACCAGTTTAGCTTTGCCAGCTTCTCACTAACGGAATCAATACTCTCCCCCGTAGCATTTACAATAGTCTGAACCGAGGTCGTCTTTTGTTCATATTTCCCAAACCCTTGCCCAATCTGGTCCAAGCTCAAAGATTTTACCAGGTTTTCGCCGGTTGTAATCGCCTGGTTGGTAATTCGCTGCAAAGCAGTAATACCCATAATTTCCAGGGCTGTAAATTTCTGCTGTACAACCTCAATTCCGCTGGCAACACCATCCAGGCTAAAATTTTTCCCAGCATCACTCAAAGCGGTCAAGTTTTTTGCACTTTCTCGCAAATCCAGGCTTTTGTCCAGTTTATCCAGTGTTTCAATACTTTGCTTTGCTCCGCGTTCAAACTGACCATTGTCAAATTGCATTTCTACAATTCGCTGATCGATACTTGTGCTCATTCCTTCACCACCTCTTGCCATGCCTCATCCGCCATTTTTTCAAACACCGGCCGCAGCGCAGGGTTAATATAATCAATTCCTTGCACATATCCGCCATTTCTTGTTCCATGCCCGTATTGCAGTAGTAAGGCAACACTAACTCCATGGTTCAAGTTTGTATTGTTAAATCCAATCGTATAGCCTGTTTGGGTCTGTTCAATTTCATATTCCCAACTTCCAGCTGTTTTTCCGGTGTCTTTTGGCGTTGCTGCACTCAGGGCATCCACACCCCGTTGTCCATATTTCTCCAAAACGTCCCGGTAATTCCGGCGCACAATTCGTTCCAAAAAGTTTCTTGTCTTTTTCAAATCCCCTCTATGCCGTATTACCACCATTTTGATTTTTCCTCACTGATATTCCGCTTTATATAGTCCCGTACTCACAAGCCCCAGTTCATTTGCCAAATCATAAAATTTCATCGCATCGCCGCTACTGACAGGTCCAATCGTCAATAGCTGCATCGTTCGATTTGCTGTAGGCGCGCTTTCTCGTTTCACGCTTACATAACTCCCTAACCGGTTCTTTGGTACCTTGCTGGTAAAATCGTCATCCAGCCAATTCAACGGATGCACTCTCTGGCCCTTGTACCGCACTTCAAAGTGCAAATGCGGCCCGTAGCAATTTCCGGTCTGCCCGCTGTAACCAATCAGGTCTCCCTCTTTTACTTTCTGGCCTTTCGTTACCACAATTTTGCTTAAATGAGCGTACAAAGTTTCCAAGCTTCCGCCTTTATAAGCATCATGGCTGAGTTTTACCATATTGCCGTAGCTATTGGTATTGCCTTGGGTTACTTTACCATTCCAATGGTAACAAATACTAACCACCCCATCCTCGGCAGCATAAACGGGGGTTCCAACCGGTGTGTCACCAAAATCAATAGCCCGGTGCAAAATTCCACTGTTATACCACCAGCCAGCGCTGATTACATGCTTTTTCAGCGGCCAACTCATCAACACATCGCCATTACTCAGTCTCATTTTTCCACTCCTTTTCTAAAGGGGAATCAACCCTTTGTATGCAGCATTGCTTTTCTCTTTTCGTTCAGTTCCCGGTTCTGCCTCAAAATTTCATTCTGGCTCATTTTCTTCTTCGGCGCGTTCTCCAGGTTACAAGTCTTAATCAGCGCAATCAACCGGTTCAAATGCCAATATTCGGCTTCCCAGTTAATGTTCAGCGCGGTCATGTAATAATAAAGCAGCTCACTTGTAATCCGTTTCTGCTGGATTTTTCCTTTATGCCGGTCGTTTTTAAAAACGCTTGCGGTCATCGGGTCATCAATATATAAATTAATCCGCCGCAGTTCATCCATTGGTAAAGCGCCGATAATCGTTACGTCATCGGGTTCTACTTGGCACATGCATCGGACATAATCCAGCGTTTCTTCAATTGATTTTTCTTTTCCATCAAAAAACGGTTTCTTCCATTTTGATTCCCACTTAGAAAGGGAGACAAGGTTATGCTCCAAAATTAATTCCGTTTCCGGAACATCAACAAACGTTTCGCCATTCCATGCCCCTTCAATTTTTGGAATCTTTACTTTAAGCATTCCTTGTCCACCTCTTTTAATTAACTCTGCGCAGGCAGTACAATCGTTTTATTTTCGCCTTTCTTGGCATTGCGTTCCTCAGTGCGCTTCGTAACATCGGCCAACACATCATTGATAAACTCTGCCGAATAATTGGCATCGGTCATAAAGCGCAGCATCAATTCGTTATAAGCTTCAGTCTGCATAAATGCTTCGCTCAACTCCTTACTCTTAACAAAACGTCTGCCATCCGGACTCTTCTCACCATAACTTTTTGCAATCAGCTCACGAAAGCACGCCATAATCTGCTTGTTATCCTTGCTCTTCACAATTCGTTCAAGCATTTCTTTCATGCCGCCGTCCACTCCATACTGGAGTGCGGTCAGTTCCGCTTCATTCAGATTAAAAAAGAAATCCTCAGTTCTGGTTACATTGTTATAGTCCGTATAAGTAATTGTCTCTTTACGCATGTGTTTATTCTCCTTTCAAAAAAACTCCATTTTGATTTTTTATCAGCTGCTGGAAGTCATCAAAGTCTTCACTTCATCCGGCAAGGGCAGTCGGGCAGCCGCGGTGCTGGAACCATACAAAATTGTTTCCAAAGCGGTCAGTTTAGCCTTATCCGCAGTCCGGCTGTCAATGGTAATCAGGCTGGTCGGCTTAAAGCCAGCAACACTAACCGGGTTCGTGGTGTACTCCCAGCTAAACTGCACAGCATCGGGGTTATCATTCTGGGTATCATAGCTGCGCTCGCTGGGGCTTGCCGTAGCGCCATATACCAGATGCAGCTTGTAGCCATCATCACTCTCAGTGCTGGTGTCATTACCGATCTCGGTACGGTAGCAAAGGCCAAAAGTCTTGCGTTCCTGCTGGGCAACATGCACGCCCTTTACCAATTCGCCATTACCGTCACACTGGTTCCATTCATCCGGGTAAGTATAAGCCTCGATCGTACCGCCAATTTCCTCGGTACTGCGCAGAGAAGCGTATTTGATATTATCCGCATAAATTGCATTCTCCTCAGCACCACTAGGGGTTTCAGTTACATTGGTCAAACCATTCCAAGCAACGCCGTTATTATATTCGTTCTCATCACTCAGTACGTACAGAACGCCCTTGCTTACACCACTTTCATAAAAGTGCTCACCGGTCTTATCCCATTCCAAAGCTTGAGTCGCCATATTCTATTCCTCCTCTAGTAATAAATTGTAAAAACATCATGGTGCAATGTATCTGCCACATAATGCCGGTCATAGCTGCAATAAGGCAGCATCAACATTTTTGTAATAACCTCGTCACAATCCGGATTCTTGCTGATATAAGTCACTTGATATCGCTGTTTAAATCGGTATGTCTTGTTATCAGCAAACAGCTGGTCTCCGTTATCCCTGCTGTAAACAAAGCATGGATATTTCATCACAGTATTGGTCGGTGGCTGAAAATACACCCTGCAAGTTGGACCGGAATATGGGCATGCCAAAAACGTTGCCAACTGCTTTTGCAAATCAATTCGCGTTCCCATCTTGGTATAGCCCCCCAATCGTCAGCTCAAGCCGTGGATAATTCAGCTCAACATCACTAATTTGCCATTTACTGCCGTTAAATTCCACATATCTCATGTCTGCAAAATTCTCAAAAGCAAAGGCATCCGCTACAATGCTCAAACTGTTCTGGATTGTAATGCTGTAATTCACTTCATTTGTCGTGTCGAGCCTGCGTTTTCTCCGCACCCAATCACCGTAATATTGCCGCACAGTGATCTTTTCTTCCCAAACCCCCGGCGCAGTTTCCTCCATCACCTGGTAACCAATTTCACCAAAAAACTTGCGCATTCCCCTGGCTCCTCACTTCCATTTTGATTTTTGGTTAGTCTTAATTAACCAAAAGGCAAACTTATGCAGTGGTAACACTCTTCTTAGTCTCAAATACGATTGCGGACTTCGGAACAGTAAGCGCACCACTGCAACGAGTCTCAATCAGATACTTGTACTGGTTGTAATCGATATCGAAATCATCAAACAGGTTCACGCTACCGCCCTTGTCTGCACCAACGCTGTAGTCTGCCAGATTGACCATAATCCCGTAAAGGGTATAGGTATCGGTGGTCTTACCAGCGGTAGTGCTGCGGGTCAAACCTTCCATCTGGGGTACAGTAATAATGCTGCTCACACGCATGGCGGTTGCCAGGTCATTTACGCTGTTGTAAATCCGGCGGCCATTCTTATCTTTCAGCAGCAACATTTCAGCAAGCACATCCTCGGTCGTAAACAGAACCGGGTTGCCGCTTCCTTTGTACTCCTTACGGGCACGGATGGCATCATCCATCATGTTTTCAGCAGTAACACTGGCAGTTGCACCTTCGGTAATTTCACGCTTGATGGTAAACAAAACATCATCGGTCCAAATCGGTCGGATATGCTGCTCCTGAATCTTGTCATCGCTGCTGGGGTCACGGCCATCACCAATCAGGATGGCGCGTGCCAGTTCCTCTTCCAGCTTACCGCGCATCTCATTCTTGATCCACGCAACAACATCGAAACCGGTAATGTCCAGAACATCGTCGCGGTCCAGTTTCTGCTTCTTGTAAATAGTCTGGGGGTCAGTGGTACGTTTTGCCAGGGTAATAACCTCTTCTACCTTCTTCTTACCCTTAGTATAGCCTCGTGCACGTGCTTCATCCGCAGTAATGTCAGCAAAGCTGGTCTTTACGCGGCTAAACGGCAAATGCTTAACACCGTTCATAACCTTACCAACCCAGGTCTGGTCGCGGTCAATAGATTTGGGCGGGTTGTTCAGTTCCTTGTATTCCGGGAACAAAGCATCAATCCCGTCAATACCATAATTTGCCTTGTGGCTCAAAAAGTCCTCGCAAGCTTCTTTCAAGGTCAGTCGGCCCTTCTTGGCAGTGTCAAAAATGGTTTCAATGTCGCTGTGGGTCAGTACATCTTCATGCTGGGCACTGCCCTTGTCAAAAATATTTTCTTTCATGTCTCCATCCTCCTCATCATTGTGTTTTGCTTCATCGTTATTTTTTGCAGCATCTACTGCTACCGCAATCGCAGCATAGGCAACCTTCTTCTGGCGGTCCGTCATGCTGTCAAACACATCCTGCACGGTTTCCTCATCTTCAGGTTTCTTTGCTTCTTCTTCGGGTTTTTCTTCGCTAGGTTTTTCCTCTGCTGGCTTTGTGTCATCATGCTCCAGGCTTTCACAAAAAGCAGTATTTTCATCAGCACAGAAGATAAAAGCCGCATCTTCGCTCTCTTCACCATGCAGCAATTCGGGTTCGATACCTGCTTTTGGGTTTGCACCGGCCAATACCAGGCTCACTTCCCGAATCATGCCATGCTGCACATTGCCGAAACGCCGATCACCTTTGTACTGCAATTTATTTGCGTAAATACTAAAAGAGGTAATGTCCTGGTTTTTTACCAACTCTTTAGCAGTCCTACCGTTCTTGGTATCATTAAATTTGCAGTAGGTATACATTCCTTCCGGCCTTGCTTCCAATAGCGCATGGCCCAATACATCTGCCGGGTCATCATGGTTGTGGTTCCAAATCAGGGGAACCGTCGCACCATCCTGGTCGGCAAAAGCGCCATGCATAATCGTTCGGCCATCACCGCACAACACCCCATACTGCGTTGCCCAGCCATGGCAATCGTAATTTTCTTTTGCCATTTTGATTTTTACTCCTCTCCCTTATCTTCAGTTGTTACTGGTTCTCGATTGCTCAAATCCTGTTTTGCCTCAGCAATATTGCTATTCCGCAACTCGTCCGCCTTAGGATCGTCAGAAGGCTTCATCCCAATCGTCTGGCGAATTTCGTTTGACGTCATAATTTCATTACGGGTAAATTTATCAGCAATTTCAGCAATATCGTTCACTGGCACCAACTTAAACGGATCGCGGAAATATAGAAGCGTCTGGCGCTGACTTCTAGCAGTCTTGCTCAAAAATTTCCGCTTCATTTCGTCGGTAATAGCAGCCATAATCGGTTCAACGGTCCTGCTGTAATAATTCAGCATTGTCTTATCGTCAGCGGTTCCGTCCAAAATGCCTTGGGTAATTCCAAGCTGAGCAAATGCCAAATTAGTCAAATACTCAATCTGCTTCAGTAAGTTGTTATCAAGGCTCCGATTCAACTGGATCACTTTTTCTGTGCCATCTGCATAGGCAACGCCATATTTGCTGTTTGCCAACTGGTTTTCAAGCTCTTCCCGCCGTGCATTTGCCTGCCGCTTACGGGTCTCACTCTTCACAACATATGGCAGCTGAATAATCAAATCGAGCTTGCCGGAACTTGCCTCTTCGTCCACAGCATCCAGCAAATACAGCTTTCTAATCAATCTCTGCATTGTGCTGTTTGGCGCATTCATAACGGCATAAAACGGATTTTCAATAATGGCAATCGTCTTTTTCGGTACCACCAATTCTTCCCGTTTCCCGGTTGTTTCGTTATAAACCTCAACCCGCACATCACTTGGATACCATTCCAGAATCCTTCCGGTTCGCATATTTGTAATGTCATAACCTGCTGTAGCATCGGGGTTCAATGTGGTTTCCACCGGTACAATCGCCACACAACCTTCATCCAGCATACTCATCACGATATCCTGCTTAAAAGCTCGTCCAGTCTGATCAATGTTGGCGTTTAGATTCAAACATTCATTTAACCCACTCTCAATTTTCTCCTTGTATCGGTCATTTTTGTCTAACCGCACGTGGTAAATATCAATCGCAGCACAGTCTGCACCAATTCTGTTGTAAATGGAATTGACGATCGTTCGCTCGTTTCCGCTAATAATCCTGTGCCGGTCTGGCCTGATACTGTATCCCGGTCCACTCTTCCAATAATTTACCGGGGGATCTCGGTTCATAAATGCATTCCAAGCGTGTTTCAGCCGGTCCCCAAATCGCATCTCTTCCTCCAAACCCCCACCTCCCTTCAAAACAAAAAATACCCAGCTCAAAGCATTACGCTCCAAACTGGGTAATCCATTTTGATTTTTTTATTTTACTTCTGGTTTTTCTGGTTCTTTACCAATTTCTTTGCAAAAATCTAAGTAATCATCTACGCAAGAATGGAACTCTTTTGCAATTCCTTCCACGGTATCCGATTGCCATATAACCAAATCTTTAATTCCTGCAATAATCCCGTAATAAACAGCATCTAATATTGACAATTTAGGAATGGTTTTATAGCCCTTATATTCAAGCGGTTCTATATCAAGTCGCAAACATTCGTCAACATCAATTCCATCGACCACGCAGCATCCATCACCATTACAGTATTTAATATCTAACTTATCACAAATTTGAGCTGCGACTTCGGATACAGTTTTCGTTTCATCGCGCATTGATTATACCCTCATTGAATAATTTTATATGCTTTAAACATAACATCATTCACTAAAAGATCGCATGCTAATCTAAAATACGATGTATTTTCAGGCATCGTTACCGTCACTTCATCCAATACTTCTCCGGTACTATTCACGCCAACATTTTTATATGCTAATACAGCATTGCTAGAATCATAAATAACATAATAGCAATTTCCATATTTAGTACTCAAATTGCAGAATACATACTTCTCTCCCGAAGATGCTGTAATTTTATCAGAAATGATACGCTTTACATCACTCTGTTTTTTTGTTGTTCCGCTTGTTGTCAAAGTATATCCCGCATGATACGGCAAATCGACTTCCGTTCGCGTAACATTACTCATTTCGGTATAATTCCAAGTGTTAGCATACACACGTCCCAAACAATCAACAATATAATACGGCTTACTCATCGTAGTAAAGGGTTTTTTGGCATAACCAATATCAATAATGTTTCCAAAATTTTCGATTCCATAATTTGGAGAGACTATATCGATTCCCTTTTCTTTAATGTAACTAATTAAAGCTGTTAATTCGTCAGCGTTGAATGACTTATACCAAACGTGCGTCATAAAAACCAGCCATCCGCCATTTGTGAAAACATCATCTACCATTTTTTTTTGCATCAGCCAAGGTATAAATTCCAGATTGTGTGAACACTTCACAACGTTTTATATAGCAACTTTCCAAAGGCAGATTGTTAATACCGCGTTCTGTAGTAAACCCCATATCAAAGTATTTACGAACCACAGGCATATAATCATATACAGTATAACCGTTTGGATAAACAACCCCTTTTACATTTGAGATTCCTAAATCAGCAAAATCGGTCAAACTTTTTTGAATGTCTTTTTCGTAGTCAGCGGCGCTATTAAACGCTGTCATGGAACCTTCTTTGTAATGATGACATAGAATATCACATCCATAGTTCGCCATGGACATTAATTGATCGTATGTCATAAACTTGGTGTTTCCAATCTGTCCTATTGCGCAAGCCAATCCATAAGGAATATTCTGTGCTTTAATTATTGGCCATAGTACGGTATAAGCCTCTTTTCGACAATCATCATCAATAAAACTTATTGCTGTCGGCGCTTTAAGGATAGTAGGCTTAATTTTTAAATAACCTGGAACCGCCGAACCAATAATTGGATTTCCAGAAGCATCATGCGCAGTTACGCCTTTTGCTAGATTGCTTGGGGTTACGGTATCACCTGTCAAATCCAATAAAGTCTCTCCGTTCACAACAACTTTATTGACCATTATTATATTTAACCTCCAATCGTCAACGTCTGACCGCCTGCGGCATTATCCACATAAGAAGTCGGAATCGAGGCAACCGTAACCTGCGACAAACAGTTGTATTCGCTATCCGGATCAGGTGCTACGACCTGTTCTTCAAATGTCGGCGTCACCGATTTAGCCTGCGGCTTCATACCTTCGGACGAAGACATTGTACCTGTAATACCAAGAACCTCAATGCCCTCACGAATATTAGCCGGGATTAGTTTTGCTTGCTCAGTATCGGAAATCTGAACTCTGCCGGAACCATCATGAAAGCCCATTGGAATGGTATATTTGCCAGAAACGGTAGTAATCTTGCCTTTTACAGCGCCATTATTAGGCATAGTACCTGTCATTTTGGTTCCACGCGCATAAAATGTTTTACCTTTCAATACTTCAGCAACACTGGCTGTAGCATCGCTAGAATTAACATCAAACTCATTAGTACCCGTAATGGGCGCGCCAGATTTATCGTGGGCGGTTACACCTTTCGCCAATTTATCGGCGGTTACGGTATCCGCGGTCAGATCAAGTTTTACTTCTTTCCCTACAACTACTTTGTTTACATATTTAGCAGCAGCCATGATTAAAATACTCCTCTCCCATAATTAGTGTTACGCCACCATAATCATTAGATACCTCATACTGTGGTATTTTTTCGATGGTTACGTTTTTTGTCATTACTCGCTTTTCAGTTTGCAAAACCTGTTCACTGAACATCGGGGTAATATCATACGGTCCAACATATTCTGGTGAACTAACTATAGTTGTACCAGAAACATGTACCGATACAATGTCTTGTGGAACAATTTGTACCCGTATCATATATACCCCTCCCGAAATAATGTCGGATTCATTTTGATTGGTAAGATTTCGGTTTCCGGCTGATTATCACTGTTACGTAAAGTTATACGTGTGTCCATATACAATAATCTGCCACTCGCAAACCTGAACGTTTCATCCCGCGTCCACGGTATAAGAATAACATTTGTATTCTCCTGTCGAGTACAATCATCTGGATATGTATTAACCTTTACAATATCGCTATTAAGACGTTTTTCCTGTTTAAAAACAAACTCTATCCGCTCTACCGTATCCAAATCTAAGTCGAATTCAACAGGAAGAATAAAATGCGTTCCTTGCTTCATCTTATTTTTATCCCTCCTCTCATCATAAAATATTATATGCTGCGTATCATTCAAACGATTCTTTGTTTAATTTATACGCAACAAAAGCATCCATCAATGCTGCAACAGCATCGATTTTTGCTTCATATCTCTTTTTTAGTAACTTACGGTTACCATTCGTATCTTCAATCGTAATACAGTTACCCATTGTAAATGTCATCATTTCCTCATCAAATAATAGCATTCTTTCTTCGGCCAACTTTTTCAGCTCTCCCAATGGTACACTTTCTGTTCTTGCACCCTGAACAACTTTCTCTATACCGAACGGACCATTTTCAGTCGCCCAACGTTCCATAAATTCTTTGGCATTGTACTGGTCATAACCAACACATATTACATCATATTCCATACTTTCAATGTGCCGGTCCAAATCTTCATACACAAGGCTCAAATCCAAAATTGCCCCATCCATTACAATAAGACTGCCTTCATCCAAAAATTCTTGGTATTTATTTCTCATGGCCAATGGCAACTTATCCAATGTTAAACTCGAAATATAATTTCTCGTCTTAACACCAAATCGTTCTCCACCCAATGGAAACAAAAATGTAAAAGCACAAAAGTCATTTCCCTGGCTCAAGTCAACCCCAAGGCTGGAACTCATACCCGTAAAATCTTGCTTTCCGTGCGGCAACGTTTCTTCATAAGTAAAGAAGTAGGTATACCCTTCCATTGGCAATCCAAAACGCTTTGCTAAAATATCATTTCTAGCACTCGGATTCTTTTCTGCGCGTTCCACATCCAGCTGATAAGTTTCATAGGTTACAGTCTTTCCAAGATTTGGGTTTGCTTTTAACCACATTTCCGGCCGGGAAACTTCATCTACGCTGTCAAGCTTATACCACCAAATTCCAACGTGGGGGTTGATGTATTCTCCTTTCAGGATTTTCATCAATTCCATTTTGATCGTATCGCCACTGCCGTTTCGCACTGTACCTTCGCTAGACGTTGCTACAATCAAATAATCTGGGTTCTTGCTTGCACCCTGCTCAATTGCGCCAATTACATCTTCTCGAATATCGCCGCTTAGCCATTCGTCAACCGTAGCAATCTTACAACGCAATCCCTGCAATTTATTAATGCTCATCGGCCGTACTTCCAAAAGGCTTCCGGTCAACATATTTTCAATACCTTTTTTCGTACTTACCAATTTGGGTCGGTTTGCACGGTTACCCGTTGTATTCTGCAAATTGCCGGCGGTTAAAAACTTAAATAGTGGGCCCCTGCTTCGTGTAATTGCCGTTCGCAGCGGACTCATGATTTCATCAGCCTGTCGCATAGTTGGTGCTGTTGTAATCTGGTGCGTTGTGCTCATATCAATGTTTTCGTAATAGCTTTGTATAAAACTATCAAACAAACTCTTAGCAGCGCCACGCCCAACAATTAAATACAGCTTATTTACTAAGCGCTTCTTTAACCGTTTTAACTCGAAGTGACCTTCTCCATATTCATCAGGTACAAATACCTGTCTGTCAACAAAGTAATACCAGCCAAAGATATGTTCACCCCAAAGTTTAAAACTATCCAATAGTGTTACATCGGAACCATCAGTTAAAGTAAGTTCTCCTTCACAATATTTAATCCAGCCTTCAACAGCATCTTCATCATAATAAATACCAGGATTTGCAATCAAATCATCGATCAGGTTCATTTCCATGCTGATCTCTTTGCAAACCGGTATTTCGCCTCTCATTACAGCCTCACGGAACCGGCCGTAATATTTTGGCACAGCCGTATTCGATAACGCCATAATGTATCTTCTCCATCTTCTTAAGCAAAATTGGCCAAACTATAAAATAAAATGACCATTCGCCAAAAATAAAATTTTTTAATTAGTTTTATTTTCCAAAATTTTTTAATTAGTTTTATTTTCCAAAAGTTTCTGAACCTTATCAATACTTGTATACAAATTTGAGGCGGTGTTAATCAAATCGCTTGCTTTTTTACCCCATTTGATTGTACTATCAATAATTTGTTCACCTTTGCTTACCTGCTTCGGAATAAGGTCTTTTACCTGTTTTTCCATCAAAAGCCGTCTATAAGCATCACTTAATTCCTTGTCATCAAACAGGTCTTTATACTTGTACAATTCTTTTGCATTATGCCCCTGTATTATCTGTTTTTTCTTAGCATCAATCTCTTCTCGCGTGGCATATCTAGTATGCCCTTCTTCTCCACGCCGTCGCACTTTTCCGGCGCTGGTCCAGGTTCCATCTTTATTCTGATATCGCCGTTGCCCCCATTTCATTCCGGGGATACCCCAATGCCACATCTCGTAATTATAATTTGGCATTTTGATTATTCACCTCCTTAGTCTTTTGGGTCAACACTAACATTAATCCGCCATTCGAGTTCACTCAACAATCTGTTTGCTGAATCAATCAAAGCCGAACTCTGCGGCGGGTCAAACAGCATTTTTACTTTTAGTGTCACCCAGCTTTTTACAAAATTAAGTCTTGGGTCATCACCCATAAAATCAGTCCATGTCTGGGTATTATCGGTAACTTCAAACCCTTCATCCGGTCCAACACCAAGCTGGCGCAAAATGCTAAATGCTGTATTTGTATGCGTAATAATGTCTACATCAAACGCAGTATAATCTTGGTCTATACCAATCATCTTTTTTACGCTATTCAGGATAGATTCCAATTCTCTCACCTCTTCCATGGGCAGGTATCATTTACACTGCGCTCCAATACTGGTTTTCGCAATAAATCTTGATTCCCATAGGTAATCGCATTATGGGTATTATGGCTTACCGTAATTAGATACTCGGGATTTAACAAAAATTCACTTTTCCCCAAAATGTCTTCTTTTGTCAATGGATTCATATGATGCACAATTGGTCGCTTTGGAATATCATATCCAACAACTCCCATATCGCAGCATTGATCGCGCCATATTACCCGGTCCCGCAGTTCTCGCCATTCTTTAGTTTTATAAAAAACTTGGTTCAAATATCGATCCCACCCAAATGTTTCATTGCCGACAATTCCATCAAGCCGCAAATATTCAAACCGCTCCTCAAAACTTTTAAATTTGCAAAGTTCGGTATAACTTCTAATCTTCATCATCATGGTACCCGGCATAAACCTTAAATACATTGATTGCGTTCCGTACCATTTCGTCGGTCTGGGTTGCACTTTCAATATTTTTAGTTTTTGCTTCTGCTAATTTCTGCTGTGTTTTCAGCATTTCAAGTTCAAGCTTTGCCTGGGCAGTTCCAAGCTTCAAATAATGCGTAATTACCTGACTACTGGCCGTATGGTTCATCAACTGTTCTTCAGCACAATCCATCGCTAATGCGATCAGCTGCTTTTCTCGTGCTTCCGGGCTTCTTGCTCTTCGCATCACCGGTTTCTCTCCAGTAGATGCACGTCTTGCCATACTTTACCACTCCTTTCTGGATTTAGTGAGAGAGTTTTTGCAGGGAATAAGGGTACTTCTCGAAAGGAGAACAAAAAGAGAAGTGTAGCCGTACCTTATTTCGTTACCCTTATTCCCTCCAAATACCCCCTCACAGCGCCGTAAATGTCATCGGATTCAGTGTATCTCCAATAAACAACCGAAAATCCGGTTCATGATGAAGAATCAACTTCCCAAAAAATCACCCTCCGGAGATTTTTCAAAGGTCGGCGCGATGAAGGGAGGGGGTGATATTTTTTAGACCCCCCTATATCCTTTACGAACTAACATCAGACGAAACCAATTCATTTTTCTTATTTTTATCTGACACTTTTACATAAATTCCCATAAAATCTGTGTTTAATATTTCATTGATTGCTGTTTCAATATTTTTTTCAATTTCTTCATCACTCAGCTCATCATCATTTGTACTCAAGCCAAGTGCATCAAGCGTTCTTGCAAGCAAACCGCAAGAATTATAGCCCTTTTGAATATCAAACATGAACCAAGGAACGAATTGCTCGAATGGATCATAAGGATTATCATAAGTCGTTAAACTATAACGAATTAGAGAAGACTTTTCTTCTTTCATTTCAAGAATTCACTCCTTTCATTTCAAATATTTACTTACTGTAGATGCCGAAATATTAAGACTTTCTGCAATTTCAGTTGTTGAATAACCAGATGCAGCACGAGCTTTAATCAAGTTGATCTTTGCCTGACTTAATTCGGTGCTTTGTCTTGGTGTTGCACGAGCACGAAGTTCATCGATGTCCATGCTATCAATGATTTTTCTTAAAACGTTCTCACTAATAGCACCCGCCTGAATTGCTTCCCATTCACGATCGGTCATCTTGATGGGGGTACGTTTGGCCCCAACCTCATTTCTAGCGCGCACTAATGCCTGTTGGGATACTTTCTTTAACATTTTTCGATTACTCTTATCAGCTAACGACGGGTCTTGCTCTATTTTCGCCTTAACCTCATTATTAGCAAGAATTTGTGCCCGACGTTCTTTAGGACGATTAGCTTCCGACACCGCAAGCTTAGCCATAAGAGTATCTACTTCATCCTTATACGCTGCCTTAGCCGATGCCTTATACTCAATCTTACCCGCATTCAACATATCTTTTCTTGCCTGATTTGCGAGCGATTTCATATGGTTTGCATAATCAGCATAAGCCTGCTCCTGCTTGGTATTCATATCCGATACCAGGGTATATGCATCTTTGGCCTCGGCCATCTTAGTAGAAGGCTGAGTTCTCATCTTAATCTTACCGGTCTCTACCCATTCGCCAGTGGTCTTATCTTTCTTTTTTTCGTTATAGTAAAGATCTTTTGTTACAGTCCAATACTGTTCGCCAGTTTCTGGATCAATCTTGGCTGAACCCTGACGCTTAGCAACACTGACTTCACTCTTCGCACGGCTAAGCAAAGTAGAAGCACCTTCATGATATCGGCCATCTTCGTCAATAGTACCTTGATATTTGCGTTTTAAGGCAGCAATACCATTCTCTTCTTCACTGCGCTTGTAATCAAGATGATGCTTCTCAGCATCAATAACAACCATTGAATGCTTAACAGCACGAGCCAATTCATCTTCGGTAGCACCTTTCAAGGTCATATCAGTAATCAAGTTTGAAATAACACCCATTTGTTTCTGGGTATCTTTCATCACTTTCATGCCTTCGCGTTCAGGGTATGCCATTTTAGGGTCAAACCAAGAACCATCGGAATTCTTAAGACCTTTCAATGGTTCCTTAGAAAGAATTTTAACCTTTCCGCCTGTAGGAATGACCATAACAGTATCGCCGTCAAAGTCTGCACCAGATAAACGTTCTGCAACTTTAGAACTAATACCGACAGCATCCAAAGGATTTGTGCCAAGAACTCGTTTACCTTCAGGATTCTTATTATTTACTTTCAGAATAGGAATCTCGAAGATTCCACCATGAGGATACCGTACAAGAGCAACACTTTCGCCATCTTTATAATTCGGAGCATAAATCTCATTCTCCCCAATACTTGTAAGAGGCAAAATAACCTGATAACGCTGCCTCGGCAATGCTGCTGCTTTCAAAGTAACCGCGTCTTTATCACAACCATCAGCAAACTTTTTTAAAAGAACTTTCTTAATGGTCGGATTGGTAAGCGCATTAATTTCAGCCAACTCTTCATCAGCATCAGCTTTTGCCAAATTAAGCTGCTTATGAATCAACTGTATACTTTGTTTTCCCAAAAACTGGGAGGGTAGCTTTTTTGCCCATTCCCCCCAGTCGCCTTCATCTGCACGTTTATTAATAAGAGAAAGCGACTGTTTTTTACCGGTAACACTATCAATATAATCACCTTTTGGATCATCATAAAAAGACTGTCCACCATGTTCTTTAATCAAAGAACCGAATGGATTATCCCGATCAATCTCGCCATTAGGTTTGGTTTTTACCGGTTTCAAAACTTCGCGCCAAGTTTTATTGGAAGACTTATTGGTGTTAAAAATAACATCAACCCCATCCGGCATATCATCCGAATAAACGGCCATGCCTTTCAAATACCGGTCTCCACCAACCATAATACGGACCTGAGCATAATTGGATTCACCAAGATTCAAATCCTTTACACCGCGACGAAGCTCAATCACACCATCTTTTTCAAGACCGCCTTCTTCAGCATACCGAATTTTCAAACGTTTCGGGTCCATACTGGATGGATACTCGAAAGGTTTATGAAATGTCTCGCCGTCATCATATGAAACCGCATAATCTGAGACAGATCCAATTTTAGAAACGTCATAGATATCACTTTTCTCAGTACCCGGCTTGCACAAAAGCTTCAATGTAGTTTTCTGATTTGGGTTTGTAACCTGATTTAGTCGTCTTTTTTCAGTTAAATATCCATCAACTTCCAACTGATATAAAGCTTCATCCAGTTTATTTCTTGAAACACCCAATTCCCGTTCAACGCCAGGCCCAACATCCACAATACCTTTTTCATCTACAATTTCTTTCAACTTTTTCGCCGTTGTAACAGCAGCTCTAGTCCTTGCTTCCGAATTTTCATTGAGTAAACTCCGAATCGTAGATTCATTCAAACCGCCCATTGCTTTACCAATATCAGCATTACTCAGGCCATCTTCTTTTAGACTCCGAGCACGGTCAATCTGCCAGATTCGGGATTGATTTTTTGCATAAGCAATCTGAGGTCTCAGTTTTGTCGTAGTAGTGCCCATTGCTTCAGCAATCTCAACTTCAGAAAGTCCCTGATTCTGATATTCATAATACCGGCTCAAAATTGTACCGGTTCTTTGATACGGGTTTTCGCCACTGCCCCATGGATATCTACCGGAATGTCTCGGCGTGCCATAATGGGCTAATTCTTCAATTTCCTCTAAGGATGGTTTAAGGCGATATTGCATAATTAAGCCTCCGATTTTTTAATTTCTTCTACCAAATTAACGCCGGCAATAATTTTATCCATAACAGGGCGAATATCATCCAACGTTGGATTGATTGCAATTACATCCTCAGACTGATAAATCCGCAACTCAAAATCAAGTTTATTCAAATCCAGTTTCATTCGCTTGATGTCGTTTTCATACTCCAAACAAAAAAGAGCAGCGTAAATCAATAGCTGCTCCATATGGGCCGGCGCAGTCCCTGTTTTTAAATCATGAATTCTAACTCGATTCTGATAAAATGAGATGGCATCTGTTGTGCCAAAACAAGTCGGGGCGTAATACAAAACCTGTTCTGGAGACATTCGATAACTGATCGCGTCATTCACATAATTCCGAAAATTCCCGAACAGGTCGTCAACGTTAAATACTCCCCTAGGTACTCCGTGAGACAGCAAATGATAAGTAAGCAGTTTTGAATCTGACTTTGACAACTTCATATGATTCTCAATTAATCCCGCTGCCAATTCGTGCAGATACGTCCCGACCGCTTGGGTATAGCTGCTTTTATATTTGGCAATCATTTGGTCATCCGTATAATTCAACCAATGATATTTGCTTGCGCCCAAAAAGGCATGTTCACCGACTAACTTGGAATGATCGTGCCAAATCATCTAAAACCTCCATCATGTTTTCAGGGTAAACAAATCTTCCAACAGACATTTTGTCTGCCTGCAAAATATAAAAGTCCTGATTTGGTTGGTGACTCGCTTTTTCACTCTGCTTAATCTCCAGTACCGCCCAACGATCTTTATACAAAACCGTTAAATCTGGAAATCCCTGAATATAATTGGGATCATTCTTCAAAACAATTGCTCCGGGAAACCGTTTCTTAATTTCCCGTATAAGTTTTGCTTGAAACGCTGATTCCTTCATGTTGAGCATTCTCCTTTATGCAAAAAGCAAAAGAATATGTCCAATAGCAAAAGTCGCCATTGTATCTACTCTCTTCATAAAAGAGCATGAAATTTTCGCGTGCTTTTATTTTTTACCAAATCAGGATATAAAAATAAGCCCATGTACATTTCTGCACACAGGCTTAAAAACCATTTGTTTAATTTTAAAGATTACTCCCAGTCTTCATCATCACGAATTGATACTATACCACATCACCCGGGAGGCCGCAAGAAAGAATTTTTGCTATTACATAAAAATCCGCTTCATGATCTTATTTGCCATTAACTTAATCAAAATCTAATCGGTCATACCCCTGATAGAAGAAATACGAAACCGGAACGTGCAGCGCATTTGCTAATTTGTTGATTGTGATTAGATTTGGCATTACTGTCCCATTTAAGTATCTTGATATCATACATGGTGTGCTTCCAATTTCCTCAGCCAAACTTTTACTGTCAAGAGAAGCTTCCGTAATTGCCGACCTTAATTGAAACATAAACCATTTTCTAACCTGTTCGTCAGTCATGTGTTCTGGATCAGCAGGCGCACGCCTAATCGCTCCAGTGTATTGATTGAAAATGTAAACAATACCATCCGAAATAAAGGCATAGTCAGTTCCAGAATTTATGCTCAATCGTTTGTAGTCTGTGAGCTTTGCAAATTTTTGAGGATAGAATAATTCGAGATTCCGTAAAAAGTTCGAGTCCCAATATTCATCATGCTCTTTCATAAAAATTAGCTCTCCTTAAAAAATTCAAAAAAAAAAAACGATTTTATATTAATATATACCAATATTATCATATATGATAATTTCGCGCATATTTAATAAAAATGGCAAATTTTTTATTTTTTCTGAATTTTTAGTCATTTTTGACCGATTTTTGCCCAAAATTAGCAATTTTCATTAAAAACAGATGATTTTCTCACCGCCAAGTCTTTCCGCTCTTTTTATCAGTGAGCACAATTCTTTCTTCAATTTTGAATTCTGCGAGCTCGCAAATGTAAAAAATTGTTCCCAAAAGCTTCTTAAATCGGATTTCATCATCTTTTTCCATGTTGTTAAAAGCCTCGAAAGGAGTCAAATCCGTATACCCGAGACTATTTTTTCTCGGATTTTCACTCGTTTCCCAAGCACTTTTCTCAGAATCAAAGGTCGATTTTTTCATTTTCTCCTCCTTTATTCATAAAATTTTTAGAGTAAATTTGCTTCAAAAGAGCAATTTCTGGGTATAAAAGAAGCCCTCCAACCGTCAAAATTGCAGGGCAGCCAATAAAAATAAAGGCTAAAAGTTTCAAAATATAGATACAATTTTCATCAAATACGGTCATTTTTCGAGTTCCTCACAATCATTATTTCGATAAACGGTCATTAAATATCTCCCTCTTTTCGGTGCAAACTTTTATCAGCTTCAAACCCATTAGGATAGCGATTTTTGAGTTTATCAATATTCATTTGACAAATATCATCAAGCTCCCAACCGTGAGCAGTACAATATTCCGCGATAAACCACATTAAATCACCAAGTTCTTTCTTCGCGTGTTCTTCGTTAAATTCATGTCCCTGATAAGTTTTCTGATAAATCCCATGAAGCTCACCAATTTCTGAAACCATACCGTGAAGAGCATGCTTTCCCTGCTCTTTCCAGGTCAGATCATGATTTACAGTACGGTAAGCAAGGTTCTGATATTCAACAATTTCCATAATTTAATCCTCCAAAATAGTAACGCAGTCATGTGTAATTTCCGGCGCATAGCGGTATCTAGCAACGTTTAATTTAACGTTCGAATACTTTGCCAATGAACGTATTTGACGCTCTCCTAGTGGCTGATAGAGCATGTAGCGAACACCTTTACGTCCATTTTTTGTAACAATATCATCCGCTTCAAAAATCCCATCAGGAACGATTTTTAAAAGCTTCGTGAATGTTAGTTTCATCGATTTATTTCTCCGTTCTCGGATAAAAATACTTGTTTCTAACAGCCGTAATTCGGAATCCATAATAAGATGTGATGATATTGGCGTTATACACTAGCTCGTCAAGAGAAATCCTGTCACCCAAATACTCGCCGATGAAATGATCCAATTCTTCTTTCATATGTTCGTTCAAAATATCAACGATTAATTGACAAGTTTGTTCCGTATTAGCCATTTTCTATCTCCTCGTATGTTTCCGTAAAGATATCGGGTTTGCAAGAATAATACTCTCCACGAACATCTTGAATAATGTAGTCGCCAACTTCTGCGTACATATCCCCCTTCTAGTGTTTCGATAAGTAATTTTGTAATGCCAAAATCATTTTTATATAAAGTGAGAGGTTGCTCTTTAACAAATTCGGCAATTTCATCAAAATTATATCCAGTCCATTTTACTGCACGGATAGCGATTGGTTTTTTTTTTACGTATCGTTTAATCATTTAATTCTCCTTTCCAAATAAGAGGCTGCCCATTTTTATTAACCATCACAGTAAGACGATGCTTGGTCGCATGTAGCATGAATTGTCCGATGGAAAATGCAACGATTAAACCAGAGCGAGACCATTACGTAGTGCTCCACGAGTTTATCCTGCAATTCCGTGAGTGTCATAGTTTTTCTCTTTTCAGTTCATATCGATCTGTGCAAGAGCCATTTCTGTGGCCATACGATATACTTTTGCATACTTTGAGTCATTATGGGTTTTCTCAACTTTGTCAATGAACTCATCAGTCGTACCCACAAAATAACCGCACTTGACCTTAATGACTCCTTCTTTACTGCGGAAGAAGGTGGTATAATCGTTTCGGCTTCCGATAGGACCAATGACCAAATAGTGATTAGTTCTAAAGACCCTGGCATTGTCATAGACCCTAGCATTACCAGAGACCCTGGCATCACCAGAGACCCTGGCATTACCATAGACCATGGCATTGTCAGAGACAATAGCATCACCATAGACCCAAGCATTGTCAAAGACCCTGGCATTGTCAGAGACAATAGCATCACCAGAGACCATGGCATCGCCATAGACCCTGGCATTACCAGAAACAATAGCATCACCATAGACCATGGCATTACCAGAGACCCAAGCATTGTCGGCCAAGTTATCTACCTTTTCGACAAATCCGCCAAATTCTCCGGATTTAATCGTAAAATGCGGTGTAACAATATCCTTAATAGCTCTAATTCGATGAAGGGTTATCCCAAAATCACTTACGACGGTCTCGTTTGTCAGCTCAAAGTTTTTCATAATAAGCTCCTTTCAAAAAGTTCATTTCACTTTCTAAAATCAAAAAGAATAAGAGACCCAGATTTCTCCGAGTCTCCTAAACCTTTTATTTGTCGCTTTGGCAAATGCCTTCCACAACACCATGCATAAAGCAAATCGGTCCACGGATCGTCGTCCATGTGAAAAACTTGATTTTCGTAGCCAAAGATTCATCTTTTACTACATTCATCAGCTCTTTTCTACAAAGTACGACCGTAAATACTCCGATAGCTAAATATACGATCATTGCGATTAACATAATTATCCGCTCCTTTCATTATAGGTACTGTATTTTTCGCGAATATATTTTTTTAAATGTTTCCCAACGGGATTCTAATGAGTGGTTCCTCGTTAGCCACGCAAACAAAAAATAAAAGAGAAAAGGTGTAGTCTTATACAGTTCATTTCCTGCCCGAGAGTCGCTCGGTCTTAGTTCTTATGTGACAGCATCTCAGCTGCTGGGACTCGAACCCAGGACTCACTTCTGCTACTTCCTTTTTCTCATATTAGGGGATGTAATTCTCGCGTGCCCACCTAGCAATAACTAGATTCCTGTCCGGTTTAGATAATACTTGCAACCAACAGAGATCTTACTGATAAAGTCATAATCAATCACTTTCTTTGATGTGATTTTTCCATCGGATATATCACTAACTACAGATGCATTTTCAACTGCTTTGAGAATATCAAGGTAGTCCTGCTTATAGGCGCATACTTTCAGATGAGCGCAACGAGTACATAAGGTTTCTTTTACTTCTTCAGACATCTGCTTTTTCCTTCTTTCCAGTAATCAGCTCCGAATAAGGCAGGCTCTCAATCCAGTCACAGAAACTATTCCATTCATCAAGTTTATGTCCTTTACGAGACTTATAAATATTCGCCAGAACCTCATAATTCAGCATAACAGTACGTCGCTGGTTGTAAGAGCTCGGCAGGAGCTGGATCATCTGCCACCAATCGTTTTTATCTTTAGTTTCGAGGTACCGCTCCCGATACATGTTGAGCAAATCTATCATTGGTCTTAGGTCTTGAAGAGGGGCGTACAGATGTTCGTGACTAAAATCCTCCAGCGCGAATTCCTTATCCGCAATTTTGTGCATTGTACTGCACGAATTGGCAACAGTTCCAATCTTGTAGGTATCGAACTCTTTCCACCAATATAGCGGAGCTGTAATATCAAGGTATACAGTAATCATCCGCATGAATTTACGATGATCTGTACCGGCTTTACTAAGACGGGTCATGAGATCGAGGTCATTCGGGCCAACCAGAAAATAATTTGGCGAATTACACAGCTTATGTACCTCACAATTGTCACAGTCGTCCCAATTATCGAGTAGATAAGACGTACATGTATCACATCTGCTAGCAAGAATTGGCCTATAGTTACTATCGCTCTTCTCCCAAGAGTTCATCGGATTACGCATGCCGCGAATCGCATGCTCCCAACCAACGACTTCAGTATTTTCAAGTTTAATCATTGTTTTTCTCCTTAAGTTCTTCTAAAATAGTATTCTTTTCATAATCACTTATTCTTATCTTTTTCATCCTGGAACCCGCATTTCGGGCATTTGCATCCAGGATAAGCGCTTGGACTCCGTACCTCTTCACCACAGATAGGGCAAATATAAGAATCGGCATTATCAATCCAATGCTTGGATTTTCGTTTATCCCGTTCTTTCTGCATCATTCTAAGGATATAATTTTCCTCATCATTGAATTTGATTTTGGAAGGATCTACTCTTTCAACGCCGTCATAAAATTCTACAATCCCAAAAACACGAGAATATTGTCCACCGGGATGGGAACCAACTGTAAGACCAGGCGTGAGTACATTGCTATACTGTTCCCAGCAATGAAAATATCCAAGTTTACCGTCTATTTCACAGCATCGAAGTTCCGGTTTAATGACGATATCACTCATTTTCAATATTTTACTCCTTTTTATCCTCGATTTTCATAATCGAACCGTCGGGCTTAATGCAGGTTCTATCGAATTTTGTCTTATTATAAAAGGGTATTGTTGATCTTGATAACAATTTTTATGATGATCGATACAGCATTTTGGATTTTCTACTTTATGTTGACATTTATTACAAACGCAATATGGAAAGAATTCCTTACAAGGGTTACCCATGCTTTTTCTCCTTTACTTAGTTGTCAGAACTACACGAGTCGTATCAGTGAAATATGTGCTCAATATACACCCTCCTTAGACATAATTTTTATAGCCCGATGAAAGTTCTTTTTCTGCGTTTTCTTGCTGCCGTGTCCTGTAAGATAGACTACACGTTTATTTGGACAAAGTGAAAGAAATATCTGTTTGAACCAAACGGTCCCTGCCATACTTAAAACATATAATTTCTCAGCAGTTTTTTCGATAGAATCGAGATTGTCAAAATGTTCGCCCATAATTGTTTTCTCCATAATAATGTTGATTATCGTTGTCTAGAACTGCTTCAAATCGCTCAAAGTCGCATCTATTTGAATTCTCAAGTTCGGCGGCAGTATATTTAAGGAAATGAATTACTTACATCTTTACTGAACTTTCGATTTTCCCATGAATATTAACGCATGGGCCATCCTTTTCAATAATTAGCATAAATTGTTTCATGATTTATCCATCCTGATTCGGATATTCAATTAAATCAATATATTGGTAGTCACCAGATACGGCCCATTGCATCCATGGATTATAAACCATTACTTTACCTGTTAACACATCTTCGTTAAAAGAAATGATTTGCTCGTATAGCAGTTCTGTTGCTACCTGATCTGAATAATTTAAATTTTCTAGCTGATAAACTAATGCACTTCTCCTAGCTTGATATTTTGCTAAAACCGTTCCGGACATGAAATAATAATTAACCAGCATTGTGATTCCGACAGATACCATTGAAATAAAGAAAAATCCAAAAAGAACCGCGGTAATAACGAAAACCACATCGCCGGCGTAATCCCCTGCAATTTTTGCCAATAATAAAAAACCAATACACAAAAATGCTAACAACATAAACATTTTCATAACTCATTTCTCCTTAAAATTAACAGGTTTTTGCGACTGAATATTACCTCCTTCATTCAGGCAATCATTACAAGGGTCTTCGCTTTCCTTTTGTTTGTGGTATTTGCATTTGGGACAATATTTTTCAAAGTCAACAATTTTATATGGGTATTCCATAAATATCACCCTTCCCCAGATACTGCTTCATCAAAATTAAAGTGTTCGTTCATGCATTTAGCCCGCCAGTATTCAGCCATCTTTCGCTGATGGTTAAGTTCATCGCCTCGTTCCAGGGCCTTTGCTTCCCAATACCGAGCATCTCTTGTTTTAATCTCCAGGGCTTTATGCAGCTTATCGTTTTCAAGAATCTTATTTCCGGCATGTAGTCCAATGGTCGTCATGGCTGCCGTAAACCCGATAATAAAACCCGTTAATACTTCAATCATTATTTTCCTCTTTTCTTTTATAGAAACTACAAATATTATCATCCGAGATATAGATATCAAGCATCCAGTAAATTGACTTTTTAAAACTGCATTTTCCAAAATGAGTTAGATCAGGATAATCTTTTATAGGATTAAAATGTTCACAATCTTTGCATGAAACTTTCATACTTCCTCCTCATAAAAAATAAAGACCCCATGTTTTCATAGAGTCTTTATTAGCGTTAAAAGATTTTCACTCCTGAAACAGCACAATAATTTTTGAAATCTACGTAATGTGCATAGTCATCATGTTTAAGTGTGTACTCTAAATCTCGTTTTAAGTTTTTCCGATTATCAATAGCATAAACATGCTCAACATCCGGGAATCGTCCCTTTAATGCAATCGCAGTATTTATGATATTTTTAATCGAGATATCTTCCTCGTTCAAGAAATACCAGCACAAGATTTTATAGTTCTTATGCACACCAGCAAATCCATACAAATAAACCTGTTTCATATAAGGTCACTCCTTTCACTATAGGGAATGACTATTTCGCGTAGGAGCGATAATCGGCCATCTCATTAAAATCTTTCTTTTCTTTAAGACATTTTGCAATCCTAATATCAATCGGGGAACGACTCTTCAAATGATAATAGAATAAATCTTTATAAGGAGTATTCATTCGATCTATCCTCCCCCGTGCTTGCTCTGTAATTTTGTAACTATAATTCTGACTAAAAAATATCATCGTGTCAGTTTTTGTGCAATTCCAACCCTCGCAAGATGCATATTGGACTAGATACACCCATTTATCACCGCTGGGGATTGATTCATGCTTATGACCGTTATACTGAGCAATTATTTTATCACCATAATCAAGACCTAAAAGTCCGTTTAATTCAGGGTCAAAATTATAAAATATAATCGCTTTATCGTGTTTTTTTAAGATTTCAAGTAGTTCGTCGAATCGCGATTGGTCACAGTTCACAAGTCTTCTTGTAATATAATAGAGCTCGGCCACATTAACGATAGGAGCATCCGTGTAAGGATTCCATCGATTTTTCCAAATAGTTTTGTACTTGCTTTTATCGTAGTCACAATAAATATCAATATGATGGCTAACAGTATTTCGTTCAAAATCCATCGGCACCAAAATACTTCGTCGATATCGATTTAATATTTCGGTATTAACATAATGGTCAATTTTCGGAAATTGTACTCTTCCATCATAAACGATATGCTTATTGGAAAAATCGGTTTTATTTTTATAAAATCCATTCGCGATAAATACCGGAATATAATCACTATAACTATCTCCCGGTGTTGCGCTTAAAACAATCCATTCGTTTTTTCTGGCAATTTTCAGGAATGATTTTACCCAAGCCCCATATCCGGTAACATGGTTTTCATCAAAAATAAAGAAAGCACCGTAGATATTTTGATACTTTTTAATGTTGTTCCAACTATCGATTACTACTACATTAGAATATAAATTCGTTTCAGAATCTGTCGAAAGAAGGAAAGGCGCTAATTCTTTTTCCCATTCTAGCGTATTTCGTTTGTGCGCTGTTGTTATAATATAAAGATTTTTAATTCCAACATCATCCATCGGCATATAGTCAGTTTCTCCGGTTATACTGGAAATATCACCGCCATTTTGCAGGTAGTAGTAACTTAATGCTGTAATGCTTTTGCCAGAACCAACGCCACCGCAAAGGATGCAGCCATTCTTCATTTTTGATAGAGCTTTTAATTGATAATCTCGAAGCTGTATCATTTTGGCACCTTCCCGGCAATAAATTTATGCGTGTTTACAACAGCAACATATCCTTCGTCAGGAAGCGTTGCTTTCGGCCCATACCAAATCCAAAGGGTTCCGAAAGATTCAGCAAATCCATCTTCTTTTTTGAATTTATCTAAGTATTCGGCTTCATAATAAGAGCGGATATTCTCAAACACCGATTTAGATACTTCAACCGCTTTGCAATCAAAAAGAGTATTTTCAGCATAAATTTTCTCGCCAAATCCCAATTGTTTAGCCAGAAATTCATAGAATGCTGTGATACCGCAAAAACATTCATCGGATTCCATATTTACTTTTACTTTATATTTTGGGGTTTCAAATGTAACTTTAGACATTAATTATCATCTCCAATCAGAAATAAAGCAAATACAAATAGGGCTGCAAAAAGTAATATAAACATTTTGGGAATGAATTTAATAACCAAAACGAAGAATGCCGTCATCGCCGGTAAAACAATGCAAATAATAAATAGTATTGCAAGAATTAAACAACCCAAGAATTTCTTCATACAGGTTTCTCCTTTACTAAAGGGCTGCTGCCGTAACAACAGGCAAATCCAGGCCATTTACCGAGGTTAATCCCCCAGCACCCTTAATGTCAAATGATTATAGTAGAGTATTTAGAACGGCAGTTTCGAAAGATTAGTGCCCTGATCGTCAGATTCATAGTCGGCATATTTTTGAGAGAATCGATTTTCTGCCAGAACAATGTACGCTTCTTTAATGCGGGCCGAATAACACATCTTTTCATCAGGCTGGCCCTCGTGCATCAGAGTAGGACGGCCAAGAATCTCAAGGTCAGCGCTAATAATGTCAGCCGTATCGAGCATCGCTAGGGATTCTGCATTCAGTTTCCGTTTCTTATTGCCTACAATTACCCAAATATCAGGCATACTATCTTCATATACCTTAATTTTGAGTTTCAGAGTATAGTATTCCGGCTCAGTAACGTCCGGATTACGACTCATAACCGGTTTAACCAGCCAGTCTTCGCTAATCAGCTGTTCAGCAAGGTCAAAATCGTCAATGCGAATTGTACAGAAACGGCTACCCTGGGTATTAAAGCGGCTCGCACGGCCACCAAAGTTACGCCAACCACCAGGAAGAATGGTGGTGTTTTCAATGCTGATATGGCCCCAAGGCATTTTCTTTTCATTCATCATGATAAATATCTCCTTTAAATTAATAAATTACATGAAACAGACTAAGTGGCATTCCTTTTCCAGATAAATCTTTTACACCAACACTGAACATAAACGGATACATCATTGGAGCAATTCGATTGGTATAATCATTTTCTTCAATAGGACTTTTACCATAAGTCAGTTGATAGTAACGGTTTACTTTGTTCCATTTTTCATTTTCATTTGCAATAAGATCTTTAAGTTCTCCGGTATAACGAACTCCAGTTGCCTTTCGTAAATTTTTGGTTTCAAGAATAAATAGTTTTTCAAGTTCTAGTTTTATGGTGGGATCACGAATTTTGTATAAAAGGGTTGTTGCGTCAAAAATTTGTTTGGCAGTCATCGGTATTCTCCTTTATAAAAAATAAAAGACCCAGTTTTCACTGAGCCTTTTTCGTTATAGAATCTGATAATTACGCGATAATATCGCTGTCGCAATTACCGTCAACACACATAAAGCAATTCGCGTCGCCATATTTATTAATAGCTTCAATGGCGTCATCAACCAGCTTTTGATAGTAACGTTTGTCAATACAGTCTTCCTTTTTGAATGCTCGTACCATTTCTGATTCAAGCCATCGGTAACCAGTTGTTCCAGTAACAGCATAATTTTTTCCGTTTTGAACGCGGTACAAAATACCACCGCCACATCCTTCTTTAATTGGACAAAATTGTCCAACTCGTCCTACAAATTTAAGATTGTGGCCTTTTGCAATATCATCAAGAAGCTCTTTGGGAATTTCTTTTCCAGCTTTTTTAATTTTCGCAGCTTCTTTTTCAAGATTTGCAACTTCCGGATACCCTTCGTTCATATCGAGGAAAATATCACCTGCTGTTACGTTTTTGGTCTCGCACAAATCCTTAAATTCGATTGGTTCCTTGCTAAATAGGGTCTTAAATACATAGGGCACTGCGAATTGTGTTCCCGTTGCGGTCCATTTGTTATCTTTGGTATAAGCAATATATACAGCGTCATTTACAAGGCACATCTTTTTGTATTCAGATTCCACTTCAAAGTCATAGCCATATTTCTTACCAAACTCGATAATAAACGCTTCTGTTTCAGGACTTGGATTATCAATTTTAATCGAGTCTGTTTTAATATGAACCACATGAACGCCTTTTTGTTCAAGCTGGTGTTTAAGTTCTGTCATGAACAACGCACCACGTTTTGCAACAATATTATCCACATTTCGTTCATCCCGGAACAAATTCGTAAAGTGCGCTGCGGTAAGACCATACACCGAGTTAATTACGATTTTCAATGCACCTGCTAAGTTCTTTAGTTCATCATCAGAAGCATCAGCATACTCTGCGAAGGCTCCGCCAAATAGCGTTTGAAGAGCTGCTTTATCCCGGTGCTTAATTGCAATACGGGCATCAACCAGCTCTTTAAATCGTGCTGTATATCGGTCACCAAAGAGATTTAAGGCAATAATACTATGTGGATGCATTGAGGCAACGTCAAATGTCTTCAAATTGTACCAGATACCATAATCGGCATAGACCTTACCCCCTTCCCCCAAAATATCACCGCGATAGGTCGATTTACCATTCGCGAATTCGTATCCTGGAAAATGGTTCCATTCATGATAAACTCCAACGCTGTCTCCCATTTTATAGCTCATACCGGTTGCAAAATTGGTATAAACAAATTCCTTTTGAGGATTTTTATCTCCCTGAAAAATTAGTTTTCCGGTGAGCTGATTATTAGTATCGTTGGGGGTTCCATTTGAAATTTTAGCCAAGGAGCAGCGAGCGTGGAAGTCATCCTGAATCTTTTCATAATTAAATAGTGCTTCGGTTGCAAGTACGTCGTTATCACAGTATTCAGCGACTTTAGGCCACAAATCTTCTGGAACAGGTTGGTCCCATGGAAGCCCAAGTTCCTGATGGTGAATTCCAAGAGCAATCTCCCACTTTTTTAGACTTTGCTTTTTCTTTGCAAAATCATAAATATCGGTATAGCTCAAATTGTATGCTTCACCAAATTTGGCATTTGGGCTTTTATCAACGATGATCTTCCGTGAAAGTTCATAAATCTGTTCCGGTGTATAGCCAATCATACAAGCATAGATCATATGATTATCGTAATCTCGGTTATTGAACCCAACTAGACGATAATGAGTAATCATCTGTTCAATTTCTGCCGGTTTTGGGTTAATCATTCGAATAACTTTCTTTCCGTCACCAGCCACCTTGTAATTCACAAGGAAGAGATTCGGAAATACCTCAACATCATAAAATGCAATCGGAACTTCTTCCCAAGGTACGGTTTCGGCAGGTTCGTCCGATTTAAAATGCATTTCGTTTACCAGCGCAATACAAGCATTCGCCTGATGAGTAGAGGATAAAGCAAATGCCTGAATGTCAGGTCGTAAATCGGTCACATCATAGTGCACCCCCTGAGCGTATGCCTTATCAAGAATGTGCTTAATGTGTTGAATCGATGGCGTTGTATTCGGATGAATTTCTTTTGCAAGATTTCGCTTGATTGTCGTTCTGATACCTTTTTCGGTCGTAACGACATTCATGTCCAGCATCTTGTCGTCTCCTTTCAATGGAAGTCCCGATGAAATAGTTGCAATCGGTAGGTCGTTGCATTTAGTCAGCATTCGACGCAGACTTGCATTCCCGGTGTAGACTTTAACCTCAATATTATCGTCATAAATTCTGGAAAGTTTTGTAGGGTCACCAGAATAAATGTAGTGTAAATGAATTCCTTTTCCGGACTTAGACGTTTCGGCATAAGTTTTCGGCCATTTGCTTGCTGCTACCAAATTCTTTTCAAAACTCTTGAATCCAGATTCATCTTTAAGGTCAAAGTCAATTACAATATGATGCGTATCAGGCAATTTAACATAATGTAGTCTATGCGGGTCGAGGTCACGAAGTTTTGTCGTAACATTCGTCCATTTACTCATCGGCTTGTCATCTGGGGTTGCGTATTGCGCAGGGCAGTCCGCTAAAATATCATCTAGAATCGAATGCTGTTCGGTTAATTCAATCCAGTTTTTTTCGGCAGGAGGGTCTTTTTCCGCTTTCCTCCCCCCGTCCTTAACAATAGTAACATTAAACTTATTTCCATCAAAATTATAGTAATAGCCTTGTGTCATGCTACCATCCTCGTTTTGATGTCGCTCTTCATAGTTTTTAAAATAATTTTTAAGTTCTTCTTTGAATTGTCGTTTTGGATATGGATAACTGACTCGCGCCTCATCGCAATATCGATTGTACATTTCCCATGCTGTTTTTAAGGTCGTACAATTTTCGCGATTAAAGACATAAAACGAATCTTCGACAAAATTAAAGAAATCATTGGATGCCCCCATCATATTAATCGGAACATAATCATCGTAATATTCTGGATCTTCCAAATAAATCTGTTTACAGTGCCAAGCAATCGCTCCAAGTTCAAAGTCCATCTTTTTGACAGCTTCATTGTATTTTCGTACCGGAACCTTGTTGCCAGTTGGCGTAACATCAATTAGTCTTCGGATAATACCCGATTTTGCATCACTGATTCGTACTGGCTTATTGGTGCCCATAAACAAAAAAGACCGAAATCGATTTGAATACGCAGATTTAAACTTCTCGTTTACAGTCATCAATTCATGTGAAACAAGAGAATTTAGTCTTGTATTATCCTCAATCCGGCTCAAATCTCCATCGTGCTGAATAGCAACCAATGGGTTTTGCTTAAAAGATTCCAGTGCAAACGCATTATTAGGATTTCCCAGCGCTTTTGCATCGAATACCGAGTAATAGCCATCAAACAATTTTTGAATCAGATTTAGTACCGTTGACTTACCAGAACCTGGAGGACCATATAATACTTCAAATTTCTGGATATTTTTCGAATCTCCAGTAACAATTGCTCCAATCGCCCATTCAAGTTTTTTACGTTCTTCTGGAGAATACAAAACACTCATTAGGCTGTCGTATGCAGAAATATCACCTTCTTCAATCGGATAGTTTAATTTCTTTGTAGCATAATCGGATTTTTTAATTTCCTCGTTAGCAAATATCACCCGTTCGTCAAGCATCTGATAGTTATCCCGGCATTGTCGCTGGCAGTATTTGTGCCACGCATCGATGCTGCCGGTTCTTGCATTCCACATCCACTTGACGGTGATTTTATCTTCTGGATGCAGTTTTTCTACTTTATCATATTCATTCTGAAGTTCAGCATCCACCATATTAATAACGTCTTCTTCGTCCGCAGACCATAGGCCACGTTCCTCAACCCAGACAGCATAAAAATCGCTGCCTCGAATCATAAGATCTTTGGAACGTTTGATTACAAATATTGGATATACTTCCCACTCGCCTTTTTTGATCTGCTGAGACGTAACTCTCAGAAAATCAAGCATTACATTATTTTTCCTCCTCATGATGCATGCTACACTGACAAGACCGTTCCTCTAATTCTTGAATTTTATTCTGGAGTCGAATCTTATCGAGTTCATTCCCCATGATATAAACAGCAATAGCAAAGCCCATAAAACCGGTAAGAGTGCCATTACGCCGTACCGCTTTCGCCAGCTGATGAGTAAAATTATCATTTGCTCGCAAAGCACAAGAAATGGCACGAAAACTTTTTGCAGCCTGGCGATTAAACATATCCTGATAGAAGTTCATAATAAGTTCTCCTTTAACCAATTTCGTTTAGGTACCAACACATCTGGTACCAAATTTCTACTGTTCGCATATCTTTTGGCGGATTTCGTACAAAAAATAGACCACCTTTCCCTTTTGGAGAATATCGATGGTCCATCCAACGCATTAGAATCGTATCAACAAATGCTTCATCATAATCATCGTTAATCATTCCGCCAAGGCCCAAGGTATCAATCATGTTCCAAAACCAAAGGCCAGTCCGATTTCCGATATCAGTATTGCACATAATGGTCTCTTCGCATCGCAGACTTAGGGCAATCATCATTTCGAGCACCGAGCAATCTCGGCAGTCAAGAGTATTTGCAATCTCAGCCTGCGTATAGCCAAGTTCGTTGCCGTATCGATACCGCAAATCGCAGCCATCCGCTGAACGGTTCGAGTCCATTGGAATATCCCAACGGAATGCTATTTCATCCAAATGTCGTAATAGTCTAGAATAATTATCATTATTTGTAACTTTTTGCACAAGCCAATGATAATACCCATCCCGAATATCTTCTACAGTCATTCTTCCTCCCCTTTAAGGGCGACCACTGTTTCGAGCATAGCTGTCCGAGTAATTTTCTTCATCCAACAGAATTTCATAATCCGTTTTCAGTCTATCGTTTCGGACAAATACGGAATCATCTTCATATTCCCCAAAATGCCCAAGTGATTCAAACCCAATGCTTTGCTGAATCTCAGTTTCGTCCATCATTTCATTATTTTCGTCAGCCACAATTTTGTCTGCATAGAATGTAAGCGTAATCTTGTCATACTCCTCGATTTCTCCAAATTCTTCGGGAGTAATAATATAAGGTTCATCGCGAGAAGGAACCGACATCGATGAATAATCGGCGTAGCCGTGTTTTTCAATTTCAGATTGAATGCTAGAGGTCTCGACCAAAGGCTTATCCTCGTGAGGTTTTTCTACCGCCTCTTTTTTACGGAATACCCGTTTCGGTTTTACACCAGCTTCTTCCATGGCAGTATCATACTCTTTTTTAGCTTCGTCGATTGCTTCATTGGCAATTTTAGTATATTTTTTCTGGCTTAGATACCATCCAATGCCACCACCAATTACCGTTCCAACCAATGCGCCAATCAAGATTCCCAGTTTATTCATCATTTTCATCCTCTCGTATCGTTATGCCGGTTGCTGCTAATCCTGCAAATAATGCAGAAGTGCTCAACAGCAAATATAATCCGTTAAATCATGTCGATAATCGGGCCATCAACATTAAAGTCAAGCAGAATAGAACGTTCGGAACCATTTACAAAGTCACGATTTGCCTTACGATAACCGTTATAAATACCAAAATCAATAAAGCTATCGCCGTTCGACTTCTTCGGATCATAAATCCAGCCTACAATCTGACCTTCACGAGTGCGGTCAATACCCAGGCAATCATAAACATCATTCAGGAACAAATAGCCCTGAGCTTTCAATTTATTATTGCAGTAATTCTGCTGATTGGTCAGGAACAATAAGTTATAATCGGCAGATTTTTCCCAGTTGGGGTTGTATTCGTCAAAGAATTTGGCATACGGAGACCAATTATTGTCAAAGGTTTCCACCAATTTCTTTTCCGTTACCTCCTCGCCTTTGTCATTTGTAGTCTTTTCTTCAATTTCTTCAAGCTTTAGACCATATTTAAATTTCTTATCGGCAGCCTCGCCGAGTTCTTTCACAACGTTGGCGCGATAGTTCTTAAGCTCATCACTTACTGCACAATAAGCACCAACAAGAGCAATGTGGCGCTTACGCAGGATATTGTGACCAACACAAATCAGCGCAATAGAAGCAGCACCAACCGCAATACTCGGGCCATAAAGCTTACCGAGTTTTACGGCAGTCTGACCAATCAGAATTGCTTTATCCTTTTGAGCATCCTCTTCGCTGTAACGGTCAGCGTAAGTCGGATCAAGAGCGGTGGACTTAATCATGTCCATTTTATCGTTTGCATCGGTAATGATTTCTTCAACTTTCAGAGTTGCTTTGCATGCCATAACAGCAGCACCAATGCCACAGCCAATACCGGCAATCACCATAATTTCAGGGGACGCTTTTTTAACTTTCAGGCCGGTAACTTTGGCGGTACGCATTACATTTTCAAAAATATTAGCGATTTTCATTTGTGTCATACTCCTTTACAAAGATGTCTTTTTTATCGTTCAAACTCAGCAGATGATTCAAATACCAAATGGCTTTCTTGATGTCTTCCTCGCCATTTTTGTGTTTTGCCCTGACAATATACTTCAGCGCATTCCCTATATCAAACGCTGCTACTCCACTGTATTCCTTCGACACCGCAGCAATAATGTCGATTGCTTCTATCCCATTAAGCTGATAATGGTCTGGATGATTCACATGCTCCAAAATATCAACCTCACTTCAATGCTTTACATCTCGGCAAATCGAGAATCCATCCATCACGATCGCGAACCGCTCTAGCGCCGGAAATATCAGTCCAGCCAAAATCGTTATCCGTTTCTCGAATCAGATCTTCTCGACCGCACATATCATACAAATCAAGTACCGTAACCCAGCCAAATTCTTCAATACTGACTTCCATGCTTTCCAAAACATTATCAGCATCCATTTTTGTTGGTAGTACGATGTCATCAATCTGGTATCCGCGACGAATTCGTGCTACAGGCGGGGTTTTGGTATTATAGTTATCATTTCTGTCGTAATAGGAAGAATACGAGGTATAAGATACTCTCGCGTTACTACTCCGTCTTGGTTTTGCGTTAGGACCCCAGATTAAAGCCCTACCAGCATCACCAAGAAAATCAATCACACCGGAGAAGCTTTCATCCAGCATTTTCTTTGCTGCCGGAATAAAAATATTAGTGAAAATGTACTCTTCAATATCTTTTTTATTTTCCAATGCAAACAAAGATTTTATTTGTTGGCCAAGAGTTTTCTTTCTGGCCGTTGCACTACCCGTAATGACTTTCTCCATTCGTGGTTTTTGCTTTGTGGTTCCGGTTTTCTCTTTATGACTATTACCGGGAAGATTGTTATAATCCATATAGTACCTCAAAGTTTCTTGATTGTTCCGGGCAATCGGATAACGGTATTTGGCGGAAGTCCCATTTTCTTTTTCCATCGATAAGTTAGATTACTTCGCGCCTTTTTCTCACTAATTGCCCAGGTTGTTGCTTTATAATGGCGGTCAATTACTTCATCAAATTGCAGCACCGGCCCTTCATATAAATATTCGTTCATAAACATCCTCTATTCGATTTTAATTAAAGGAATTATCGCCTTGCGCTGGGTCCCTTAAAAGAAGGCTCGCAACAAGATTCATAACGTGGCTCGCAACAAGATTCATAACGTGGATGCTTTCTAGTGCTATCGTCATTCAAACTTTCAGAGACATATTCAAGAATAATTTTTTTCATACGTTGCTTAATCTCATAATTGATTGCGTCTTTAACGGCATCGCTTTTCGTTGCAATTTTTACGAGTCCAATTCCACCGACAACGATTCCAACGGCTACACCAGCGGTAAACGCCCCGAAATATTTCATAATCATTCTCCTTTAATGAATTTTTCAGATTTCTAGCAGCCAAGTCCATTCTTTCTATACTTTCAAAAAGAAAAAAAAGGAAACCCTATGTTTCCATAGAATTTCCTTTTGAGTATTCCAATTATTCTTCAGGTTCTTCCTCCTCAGATTCTTCAACAATTTCAGTCTCTTTCCAAGGGAATCGTCCAGAGTGATGTTCGTCTTTTTGTTTCAGTTTCCTCAAAGCCTCCTTGCCCTTATTAAAAGCAAATCGTCCAATGGTAATACCACCGACAATCGCCAAACCAAGTACAACGAGACCAGATTTATCATCATTCTTTTCTTCCGTAACCGGAGCAGTCTCTTCAACGATTTCCTCGTTCATAATCTTGTTTTCGTCCATAGTAATAATCTCCTTTTATAAAAATATTTTTGGATTTTTACTCCATTAAAGGAGCTGAATATTTCGCGTATCGTTAAAAGTTATCGTAGTTGTAATCAGGACCGTTTGCGTAACTGATTACAAGGCACGGTTCATCATTAAGGTCTTTTGCAATGCCGGTAGAAATATCAACCTTCATCAACCCACCAAAATTAAAGGACCACCCAAGGTCTTCGCCAATAGGAAGTTCCGCCAGACCCAATTCAGTGCAGAATGTGTTAAAACTGGCCTGGCCTTCCGTATTAAGGATGGAATTCACTTCGTTTTCTGCTTTTTTAATCGCATTAACAGAAGACCGAAAATATCTACCGCTCACAACTTCATAGCATAGCGTGTTGCCACCGGTCGTTGAGATAATCTCTTGTTTTGAAGGAGGATTATTCTCAATTTTCTTAGCTGCTACCGCGTCTTTAATTTTTTCAAATTGCTTTGATGTTGTCAGTTCTTCCGCTGTTTCTTTAAATTCCTTTAGGTTGGCTTCAGATAATGCATAGGCAGCAACTAATGCAGCATGTCGATGAATGCTCATGCTATTAGCGCCGATCAGGCAAATGGTAGAAAGTGTCGCTGTAATAAACGCCGGTGCATAAACTTTTAAACCGGACTTTACGATTTCAATCTTTTCCGGTTCTCCTGTTTCGTATAAAGATTTTCGGACCAATTCGTATTTTGGCGTTGCTTTATAAACTAGATATCCGCTTGTCCAAAATCCGCAAATACCAGCAACCATAAGGATTGTCGGCATATTTTTCTCCACTTTTTTAGAAAGATTTTTGAGCATTGTTTTGCAGTTCATATCGTTCTCCTTTAAAAAAGAAAAAGAGAAAGGGCTTGTTCAGCCCTCGCTCTGTTTATTGAGTTCGTTAAACTTCTTTTCAACCAAATCGTTTACTCGTTCTTCCTCCTCCTTTTCATCGATAAATGTCTGCGCTGCTTCCAGCAACAAACCGCCGATAGTTAGGACTCCGCCAAGAATTTTCAATGTACCAAGTTTCATTAAAGTCACTCCTTTCATTTAAGGACGTGTTTATTTCGCGTTAAGATTTTTATATTTTTTCACACAATATTCTGATGCAAACCAATCTTCGTTAAAAGGCTCAAATCCGTGCTTTTTCTTAAAATATCTACAAATTGAATTCCATTTAATATTCTGATTTGCGAGAATCTTAATAAAATTCGTGCTCATACCGTAGTTCATTTCTTTTGCGATATGAATTGCCTCACGGTCCAAATCCTCTGCCAAATTTTGTCTGATTTCGTTCAGTGCTTCCGGTTTATCGTTGTATCGGCAAGCATCTATCACAGCACTCATATATTTGGCATAATAGTCTTTTGACGTCATACTTAATAATCCCACTCCATTTTCGGTCTCGGTGTAACCTTATAGTCCATCACAAGAATTGGCCGCCCATTGTCATCCAGCTGACCAGAAAAACTCAAATCAAGCAGATGGTCAACGGTCCAACCAATCGAATCCCCCATTTTTACCATGTTCAACCCAAGCTGAGAGTAAAATTCATTCTGGCTTGCAAATCCATCGCCGGAAACAATACATTGATTGATGTCATTCTGAATTCGGCGAATTGTTTCGCGGTCTGATTTGAATTTTTGCCCGCTCAAACAGTCATAGCACCAAACATCACCGTCTCCAGCCATGATTACATCGTTTTGGCGCACGGGATTTTCCTTCGCTACTTTCATTGCACTCTGGTCAATAATTTTCTGCTCATCATCACCAAGAATGTTTTCAGTTGCTTCTCGATAACGTTTAAATGCACTCTCGCTCAAAGCATATGCACTTGCAATTCCAGCCAGCCGTTTTGCGCTAATTCGGTTCGATGCTACAATGCAGGCAACAGATGCCGCGGTCATTGTAGCCGTTGGAATATAAAGCTTCCACGTTTCTTTTACAACATCGAGTTTTGTCTCAGGTTCTTTTTCTCTCACAATCTCGCAAGCTTTAATCGTAGCTTTTCCGCACATAATAACACTGCCGATTGCACCTGCTGCCCCACAAATTGTAAAAATCATAGGGGCATTTTTTACGATAGCTTTTTCAGCAATTTTGCTAGCAGCTTTGATAGAAGCCATATTGAATTTCATGATAATATTCTCCTTTTTATAAAAAGTAAGACCCTATGTTTCCATAGAGTCTTAAAATAAACCTTAGCTTTCTTTAGATTCGTTTTCTACTTCTTCAAGACTTGCACAGTTGTTTGGGTCATAAATGATGGTTTCTTCGTCCTCGTCAACCGCTTTATGTCGATTCAGCAGTGCGCCAGCACAAACACCAGCAAGCAATGCTCCAATCACGATAAAACCAGTTTTTCCAAAAGACTTCTTTTTCATTTCATCTTTCTCCTCGCAATCTTCTTCAATTTTCTTGATTTCTTCAGTAGCCATAACATAATCTCCTTTCAAATTGTTAAGGTTTCCATTATATAGCTTGATTATTTCGCGTAAAAAATAAGAGCTATGCAAGCACCTGAGTGCAGATTTTTAAAGTTAGGATACTCTGATCTGAATTAAAAAATATAAAAGAAAGAGCCTACGTTATCGCAGACTCAATCTTTGAAGGTCACTTCTTCATTTTATTTTCGATAGAATATTTAATTTGATTCGCTTTTGTAGCTACCATTTGCCGAACCTCTGGAATGGACAGAGCTGCAACTGCTGTGGATACCACAGGGATTACAATTTGCCCAAGCCAAAGACGTGCTTCACGACTAGCTTCAATACGTTTATAACTCATAATAAATAACCTCCTAAAATATAAATGTAGAGTTTCCATTATATAACTTGATTATTTCGCGCCAAAAAATAAGAGCCATCGTTTAAAACAGCTCTTATTTCAGAATTACTTCTTTTCAGCCTTACCTTTCCAGTAATAACACAATGCAAGCAATGGCAGATACCAGAATACAGCGAAATCAATCAACCCATCAATACAACCCAAACCAAACGCTTTTGCGCAGGCATGTTTGTCAGTCTCAAGATCGAGTTCATTCATTGTTTTCTCAGTCCAATCCAATACCTTGTGAATAATGCTAGTCATAATAAATAACCTCCTATAATTAGTTTTCATCATAGGCAATGATTATTTCGCGAAAAAAAAAGAAAGAGTCATTGATAATTCAACGACTCAGTCTTTTTGTTAGAAGTACAGATTGGTATAATAATCGCGGTCGATACGAACATCATTAGTGCAATGACCAGTTTCGTCACAGACACAAAAGTCGATATACCCGTTTTTGTTGTATTTGTCGTAAATCACACTTGCGGTGTAATTTTCACCAAATTCAGCAGCAACATAAGCATTAGCAACTTTTTTATCCATAGAAACGGTATTCATAATGATAACGATAACAGCAACTACCATAGCAATAGCAGCAACAGCAAAAAGTTTCATAGTGTTTTTCATAATAAATTCCTCTTTCTTTTAAGTTGTTAGTAACAATAGTTATATTGTTCTTTCACTAAAGGCTATGAAAATTTCGCGAGTTTTGTTATCAGATATCTTTTCGATCAAATACCGTTTCCCATCGTTCCTTTCTCATCGGTTTCATTCTAAGTGCCCACATAAGCTGCCGAACATTTACCGTTGGATATAAAGGGAACTTCTTATCTTTTAGTATACATCGTCAAAAAGAAAAGCTCAAGACCCTATGTTTCCATAAAGTCTCAAGCTTTGAATTACTTTTTAAATCCGATTTTCCTAATGACATTTTTCACGAAACTCGACGTGATGCAATTCGTCTTTTCGAAATTCAAACCCGTAAAGAATGTAGCAAGGACAACCGCAGTATCCACAGCATACATACCAACGCGCAAACGACGATCTTTCACTCGGGCCTCAGCTTCCTCTGCGTTAGCGTAAGCTTGATTTTCTTTCTCAGCTTTCGCACAAGCAGCATCGCTTTTGGCCTTTGTGTCTTCAATTCGCACACGATACAGTTTGCAGACATTATCTACAGCTTCCGTACGAGCATTCCCGTCTAGATCATTTGTTCGATTAATCTCACTCATAATCAGGTCGTTAAGTTTCATTTCCAAAGTATCCATAAGAAATACCTCCTTAATAGTATTCATTTAAGGGCTTGATTATTTCGCGTCACCATAATTTTGTACTTTAACTGTAAGAAAAATGTTTTCGCCATCCTGCAAATTATCCATAGGGCCTAATGATTCGAGCCAGACGGTCGTATCGCCATCCCGTACGTCAATTCTGAGATAGCCCGCAATTTTTGTTTTCACTTCACTATAGTACCAGCCGCCAACAAACCCAATTAAAAAAAGTAGTACCAAACCAATACAAATTGCACCGTACATTAGCATTCTCCTTTTATTTGTGTTTTTCAGAAAATCCATCCGGGGAATTTTTCAGATATCAATATACATCTCCTTTCCGTCACCTGCGTCATAAAAATAAAAAGAAAGACCCTATGTTTCCATAGAGCCTTTATCTTACTACGTATTTACGAACTTATTAATGTTTATTTCTTCTATTTTTCATTAAATTTTCCTTTAATTACATACCAAGCCATCATGTTATATCCCATTTTCTCAAGGAATGTTAGATTGTCATAATTATCTTGCGTTCCTTTCTTAAAAGCTGAGTTCCACATCATAGCTCCAATAAATCCAATCGGAAAACATACGAAATTTCTAATTTTCAGTAACATATAAAATCTCCTTTCGTAAGCATATAGCTTTCATTTAAGAATATGTTATTTTCGCGTAAAAAGAAAGACCCTATGTTTCCATAGAGTCCGTCTCTTTCATACAAGCTTTTTCAGATAAGTCATTAATCCGTCAAATCTTTTGGTTTCAATGTTTAGTAACCAAGCAGCAACTTTGTCTTTTACCAAATGCTGGTTAAATGCAAATATAATCAGCTTTTGTGTAATCAGAGAACTGTAAATTGCATACTTAATCATAAATACCTCAATTTTTCTTTCAAAAGTATTTAACATAATTTAATCTCCTTTCAAATTCAGCTTATAGCTTTCATTTAAGCGGATGATTATTTCGCGTAAAAAATAAAAGTCCATGTAATAATTGCGTCAAGCGTTATCTGGGGGTTCCTCAATTTATAAGGGAATATCACCCAATGCAATGTTACATGGACCTAAGTTTACTTCTTTTCGCTGTTCAGAGCTTTGTTATACTGCGCGGTACTAATCCCAAGAATTACCCCAAGGAACGTATCAATCGCAGTAATCGTACCCACAATCTGTTCGCCATAAGGCAGCCCCCATACCTGCGCAATTGCAAAATACAGGGTAGCCAAAGCCGGCAATAGATACTGAGCAATCCACTTCAGAACATCATAGGTTTTGTTATTCATCATTTTTCATCACTCCTTTCAAGCATGCGGATGGTCGTGCATAGGCAATTGCTCAACTTGTTTCATTGCTTTCTCACCTGTACCATTTCCTTTATTTGCCGCATATGGTAGATAAAGATAATCGTGCAGATTCTCATATTCATCTCGCGTAATATAGCCGCGTTTTGTATATTCATCTGCCAAGCTTACAATCCTGTCATGCGCCAATCCCATCAACAGCTTTGTTTTTGCATCATTTTTGTCTCGGCGTGACTGTAAATAAGCCCAAAAGCCACTTGATGCTAATACACTGCACACAATGGTTGCCACCATCTGTACCCATGGTTCCATACTTTTTACCTCCCCTTACGCTATTCGATCCAGCTCGTAAGGGATGGATATCCAGGCATTCACACCCATTATGGAGTAAAAAATTCTAAATATCACCCATCCATAATCAGCGATTAAATTACAAACCCATTCCTCGGCTTCGATCCAATATTCAGGCCGTACCATTCGGTGAATATCACCCAACAGCCCATAAGAATATAAAGCAGCATGGCCCAACTCGTGGATAAGAACGGTCATAAACTTCTCCCCTTTTAAGCGGCAAGAAATATAAATCACCAAATCAGTTGGGTCTGTTGTCGCCAGGGTAAGATTTCCGGTTCTATCCACAAGTTGGGTGCTGCCTGGGTTTACGATTATTATTCGCCATAAATATCCATTCATGGTAAACGTCTTCATAAACCGTTCAGACCACCCTGTATCAGGTAGTCATTTCTCCAATCAGGGCTTGCAGGTCGGCTTTCATCTGCTTACGCAGTTCCGGCTCAGCATTCCCCCAAATTTCTCGCATGGTAGCAATACTATTTGCAATGTGTTCACGCGCGTGTTTTGTCATGTCTTCCTTATCAGTAGCACTGTTGGAATCATGATAGTGCCGTTTCGATTCTTTCCATTCCCTGTAAGGTTTGCCGTAACGGTCAATATCCCCATACCGCTCATCATCAAATCGATTTACATTTGGCGTATAGCCCATACGGTATTTTCGTGGGTCAAATTCGCCAGATTTCATAACATTCCACCAAGCCGGCATGTTATTATCTGTATTCCAATCGTACATGCTTGGCTCAGATACGTATCCGTAGCGGTCATTGCGTTCTTTCATGGCCTTCACTACAGTTTCATAATAACAAGCCTTTGCGATATAATAATCATGCTGAGCAAGGTCCTTGATCATGTCAATAACCTTACCTGCTTCATCTACATCCGAACTTGGCAAACCGGATGAAATATGAGGAGCCAATTCAGTGATCAGATTTTCCCGAATTCTGCAAGTATCCTCGCAGCCATATTCTTTTTCACTCATTTCTGCTCCTCCTTTCAGCAAGTTCTCCGCACAACAAATAGCGGATTTGCACTAATGATAACATCTTCAGTCCCAGTATTCACAACGCTTACCCGGTCATAATCGCAGCATCCGTTATACATCGGATAACTGATACTTACCTCGCCAACAGCATTCGCGGTAGCAGGCGTATACGTCATTTCCGTGTTTGGTACTACTTCACCATTCAAGGCCAAGGCCAAAGTCACAGCAGTTCCAGCAGTTGCTCCGGTCACATTCGCTTTAAAATAAATGTCGTAATTCGCACGCCGACACATTTTTACAGACCCAGTTCCTGACCGGTGGCATTCACTACATCCCGTTTTGCTTACATTATTAAACAAAACCGAATTACCAGTCGTAACCGTCTGTTCAGCGGTGTTGGTTAATCGCATCATATCGTTTTCCTCCCTTCAAGGAATTATCAAAAATAGGTGGGAGAGCACCTTTCAGCACCCTCCCGCATTCCATTTTGATTTACAACGCTCAACCATTGCAGCAAGTAGGCTGCTGGCAAGGCAGATTACCAGTGCTTCGGAAGGGATTGTCAACGAGATAAGCCGGATTAGCGGAGGGACGTAGCTGAGAAATCAGATACTGATTCTGTGCCTGCTGACTTGCCGCAAGGGCGCACTGATTCAACTGTGCACGCAGCTGGGCAATAATCTCATCCTTATCCGCCATCCGGTTTGCAACAATTTCGTCGTGCAATGCTCGATAATTGTTGTTATCATTCTGCATAATTGCCTGTGTCTGGTTGTTGAGCGCAGTCGTAATCGCGCAGGTGTCAGTTGCCATGTTATACATGATCTGTGCCTGCCCCTGTTTATTCTGGCAGCAGCAATCTGCAAGCTGGGTCTGCAAGGCATTTGCATTCTGCATAGCTGCAATATTATTCGCATTAATCGCCTGCTGCAAACCAAAGTTGCCCTGCATCATGTTCATCTGGATACCATTAAAACCGGTTAGCATACCGTTATTCACAGCATAAAAACCGTCACACAGACCGTTCGAAATACCGTCCAGTTTAGAAATTACTGCCTGGGTGTCAAATCCACGCTGAATGTCCGCCTGAGTAGCGGTTGCTTCACGACCGTTATTTCCATAACCGCCGTAACCATAGCCACCAAAACCGCCATACATCGCCATCAGCAGAATCAGAATCCACCAACCGTTATTAAAGCCATTTCCGTCATCATTCTGGCGATTAGTAATTGCCGCAATATCAGCCAGACTCGGACCCATAGTCATACCACCATTAAACATAAAACGTTCCTCCTTCGTCAAAAATTGATGTGCAAAAAAAAAATAAATTTCAAACAGCAAAACTTCCAAAGTCATCCCCGCGCGCAAAGGGATTTCTCCATCCGTTCAGCAATTTGTTGCAAAAAAAAAAAAATAAGACCTGTTCTATCCGGAGTCACATCATACCGGTGGTTACAGGTCTCTTTTAACATCCTTTTAAAATCTTACCCGGAAATATGGAAAAACTGTTTTGCCATCCGCATTCCCTCTTCTTTACTAATTCCGTAACTTTTCAGGATATTGTTTGCCATTTCTTCCCCACGTTCCGCATTAGCAGTTTGAATCAGAGTGGTGCACTGCTGAATCATCGGGTTATTCGGAAGATTTCGATTCTGACTCATAAAATTCATAGCAAACTGCTTTGCGTCAAACATACTAGAGTTCCTCCTTTATTCGATTTTGATTTTATTTATTGGGTTCTGCCAGTTCTTCTTTTTTCGGCAGTTCCTTTTTCTGGTAATTATTTTTGTACGGTTTTCGATAAGGTTTTCCAATCATTCGCTCAATCTTATCGAGCTGTTTTTTTAAATCCTGAATTGTCAGGTTTTCTTCAGCTTTTTCCGTAATTGCATTGGTTTCTTCCGGTACAAATTTACAGGTGCAAATCATACCGTTGGAGTTCCACCATTTTGCCCAAACACATTTCCAGTCAGCCTGTGGGAACAAACTCACATTTCCGTCCATCGGGATATCTTGTGGCGTAATGGCGTTTTCATTCATCACCATTTTTCCAGGAATCACCGGAACATTCATCTGACCGCTGAATGGATTCTGGTATCGGTTCATCTGCGGGTTCATAACGTGTCACTCTCCCTTACTTAGTGCCAGTTACGGTAATATAGTATTTATCGTGTACGTCATTAATCGTAATAGAATCGTAAAGCACATCTTCAATAGCAGTCTTATCGACTACGCTACTGGTAACATCCGTTCCGCTTGCGCTTCCCTTTTTAACAGTAATCGAAACTCCCGTATAACCCGTTGCCGGAGCATATACCTGCTTAAAGGTATCGCCATCCCAAGCATAATTACTATGCTGCTTATCAACACAACCAGTCGTTTGCTTTGTTGTACAATTTTCGGCAGTAAGGCTCATCCAGTACCACTTTTCGCCAACGCCTGTAATTTCAAGTTTTCCTGTAACTTTAGGAATATTGATTTCCGCAGAAACGTAATTCCGAATATTATACGATCCGCTAGTAGAATAGGCCACAACATCGTCTGTTATATCTGTTCCTGCCATTTTAACAACTACAGTTTTTAACTTGTAATCCCCGCTTTGGGTAATCGTTGCGGTATAAGTCCCATTTACTTCAACACTTGTCGATTTATTGGAACTTGTACAATCCGTCAAACTATTTACAACCTGGTATGTTTCTTTTACACCATTTGCTGTAATCACAACATCGCCTGTAACTTCACTGATTGATACTCTGCCATTAGTTGCAGCACTCGAAGTAATATCGGCATCTCCCATTTTGACGGTTAGGATAACTGAAATATATCCGGAATCCGGCGTATAGGTCGCGGTAAACGAACTACCTTTATTCACAACAGAAATACCAGAAGAACTTGTACAATTTACACAAAACTGTGTAATCGTGCATGTTTCTGTTGTTCCGCCGCCATCAACCAGGGCTTCTAATCTTTTCACCTTCGCCTGCAAAACGCCGATATCATTCTCATAGCTAGAATAATTTACGCCTGTTGAGGTTTGTTCTTTGCTTACGGTTCTCCATACCACAATGTCCGTAGACCAAACGCCGAGTATGGTACCCGTAGAATCATAGAGAATCGGTTGCACTACAGCCATTCCAGCTTCAGCCAAAACGTCCGCTACCAACCGAACAGTAACCGTATTACCAGTAATTTCGTAGGCAGCGGTTCCATCTGGCATTTGCGAATAAACTCCACCGGTTTTGTCAGCTTTTTGATAAGCAATTCGTAACGTCGCGTTAGAAGGAATCGCATACGTAGAACCATCTTCAAACAGAGAATATGCAATAGCTCTTGAATCGGCATCACCTTGCATACAATCCAAACACAGCGGAATTTTTCGTCCAACAAGGTCTACATCAAATCTTTTTGTTATTACCATGATTCCTCACCTTACCATATAACTCCGCTGATATACTCACGTTTTTCACTTTCCAATTCGCTGATGTCCTTGTTAAGTAATTTAATCTCAAAAGGCGTCATTTTAATTTGTCCATTTTCATACGAACCAACCGGATCATCAATTCCGGAAATATAAATGCCATTATTCGCATCCTTATAACCAGTGAACGAACCGTTAAAGGTGAGTAAACCCATGCCTTCTGTCATTTTTTCTGGATGTACATGCTCAAGGTTTTTATTTCGGATAATGAAATTGTGCATATTCACAAGGCATTTAAAGTCTTTTTCTTTTACGAGAACACCATCCTCATAAATATCGCCCTCTTCGTCTTCCAAAATTGCTTCGCTCTGTGTACCAAGGAACTTTATCATTAATGGCGGATTTGTAACCTGGTTAATCTGTAAGGTGTCAATGTCCACACGGCATCCATTTTGAACTTTCAAAAATGTTCCAAAGTCAAATCGAATATAAGCGCCAATAATTTTAACAGTAGAATTTGTCGTGATAGCAGCAAAGGTACTTTGCTCTCCATAACGCTCTACATAGGCATTTTCAATTTGTCCAAGGCTATTCTGAATATGGAACATTTCAAACGTTTCTGGAAGTAGCTCACTATTACCAATCGTGACTCGGCTAAAGATAAAACCGCGTATTAGATTCCCATAGATAACACTTTTGCCAGTTTTACTGTTCATCAAGCACCAAAGCATATCTACCTTTATATTGTCACCATTATTCAGGTATAATCCATAATCACCAATTTTATCCATCGTAATATTATGGAAAATTCCTTCTTCGATATAGTTATCCTCATTTACATTTCCGTATTTATTTTTTCGGTTCACAACAACACAACGGTAAAATCCAGAAAAATACAAATCCTCCAGAACCGGTGTACAGCGGTATAAGCTAATGCAGTTTCGATTTTCGATACAAGCATGATTTGTTAAATCGTACTGATAATTGATAAATGTCAACTGTCGGATTTCCAAACCTTTAATAATCATGGTATGCGCATATTTTGACGAATCCGCAGGTCTTCCAATAACAAACATTGGTACTTGGTCGCCTGTGTAATTCGTATCGGTATAAAATCCGCATCGCACATACGGTTTTGTCATACTTAACTTATCACCACAGTCTCGGACCTGAGGGTATTTCCCCTTCATCACAAACGGGAACGCGTCGGCAATACCATCAACTCGTGGGTAGATATACACCGAACCGTTTATCAGCAGCCATTCATCAACAATCAAGGTATCGTATTGCTGATAATTTTTAATAATAAAATCTACTGCTCGCTGTACTTTCTTAGTGTCATCTTTTTCGTCTTCATACCGTTTAAAATCGGAGGTGTACACTTCATGGGTCGACGTCCTGATATTCGGTACATAGTATTTTTCTGGAGGTAAATAATAAGCTTCTACCCCAGTACCATCATAGATAAGGCTATCCACATAACGGCTGTAAGTATAAGCAAAACTTACGGCGCAATAACAATCCTCTGTCGGGGTATAATCATATTCCCACCAAGCACCTTCTCCGACTGCCGTATCTGACATTTTAACGGTTTCCAAAACGCTTCCATCAAGATTCCACAACAGAATTTTACCATTTGAAGTGTAGCATAGCCGAAAATGGTAAGTTCGCCCTTTATATAAGGAAAGCAAATTGCTGGAGATAATCATGGCAGACGTTTCGTGATAGACCGGCTGCCCATTTACTAGTGCAGTATCAACCCAGATCGTATAACCCTTTTTGCACTGCTCCATATCCAGCAGGTTTTTATTTGATGGAATCTCAACGTCCTCAATTTTATCTTGTAAAGCTTTTGTCTGTTCTCGCACAGCATCGCCTGCACTATTATAACTTGTACCGTCATATCCAACCCGGATATCTTTTAGCTCATCGGGTGTCCCCTCGGCACCAGTTAAAACTTCGTTAAGTCTGGCAGTCAGAATCGCAAGATCGTCTTCAAACGTATTATAGGCAACACCCGTGGTCGTCTGCTCCTGCGGAACACGTGGTTCTACCCGAATAATCGTATGCCAAAACGCAATTCTGCTGCCGTTAGTGTCATACAATGCCGGCTCAACAAGAACTGCGCCTCCCTGGCTTAAAACATCTTCGACCAATTCAATTTCAACAGCATTTGCATATAATTGGTATGCGTTTTCTTTATTTTTATTAGTGCTGTAAACTCCAACCGTTCCATCAGGCTTTCGATAGGAGATTCTCACGCTTCCGGTTTCGGGAACATTAAAGTGTATTCCATTTTGATATAATTGATATCGAATAGAACGGGAATTCACGTCCCCCTGCACCGCATCCATAAACATAGGCATTGAATTCTGGGTAAGTTCAACATCAAAAGTTTTCGTAACAACCATTTAACCGCCCCACTTTCCAACACCAATAATTGCTTCTGTAATTGTCTTTTCCGGCTCACCAACGCCAATTTCGGTATAATACCGTCCAATCGGGTTATATACAGTTTTTGTTACTCGCACCTTCTGGTCAGTACCGGTATAAATACTCTTCGCTCTTACCCGGTCTCCAAGACGCAATGTTTTCGCTTCTTCGCTATCTGGGTCTAACACAACTGTAAAATTGATCGTGTTTTCTACCGCATCTTTTTGCAGTGGTGTCATTACTTTTCGTGCATAAGCATAAAGTTTATCTCCGTCAGGCTTAGAATCAAAAGCATCAGAAGCATTAATAATCATTGGTTTCGAGTAATCATATTTCGTGTTGATAACCGCTTCGTCTGTATGGTCCGCATATACTTTTTTGTCATACCCGCTGGTAGAGCTGTCTATCCAGGTACCAACTGTGTCACTGGTTCCAAGCCAATACCCATCTTTCCAATCACCAGTCAATGGGATTTCTTCGCCAGTTGTTCCGTTGCCTTTATATAATTTTACACTGTCAGTATTCACCTGATCTGTATTCGTGCTGATTGCAACATTCAGATTTTTAGTTGGTGTAAACGTCAAAACCTGATATCCATAACCAATCAGACAAATTCGTTCACCTGTAGCCCATTCCGCACCGCTATCCAAATCAAGCTGCACCAAAACACTATCCTGTGCATCCCAGCCACCGGTAATCACAGTATATTGCTGCCCGGCAACCAACTGCGGTGTTCCAATCCATTTACCGCTATGATGGTATTTGTACCCATACCAATAAGCAAAACCACCGGTAAAATAATCGCTTAATTTTGCCGTATCTTTTACGTCCACAGCATTGTGTCGGTCATCAAATACAAAATCCGTATCGCTACCCATTTTCCGGTAAACAAGCAATTTCTCATTGTCCCAGTCAAATTCAAGTCCGTCATACAAATCCATCAATCCAGTATCGGTATCATATAAAATATCGTATAGGGATTTTGTGAATGTATGCAAAAACTCCTTGCCATCCTGGTAATTGCTTAAATCACTCATTACTTCATAACTAAAAGCATTTCGCCTGGTTCCCGGTAACGTGCTGGCGGCAATGTTAATCAGCGCCTGTGTCAAACCATAAGTTGAACCTTGCAACCGCTCTACGCCGGTCCCTTCAATCGCCAGGGATTCTTTGTCGTAACCAATATGGGTACATCGCACCGAGACAAGCTCCCCTTCGGCTTTTGATTTTTCTGCAATCCGGAATTTTTGAAGCGTTCCGCCATAATATGGCTCCGCAACAATAATCGACCGGAATTTTAATTCATCAAATAGCTCTCCATTATAAGGGTAATCAAACGTAAGTTCGTAAGTTCCGCCACGCTTATCCTTATAATTCAACTCTCTTGTTACTCGCACATTAATTGCATCGCTCAATACGCCATTTGCATTATTGGCTACAAATTCCTTATCGGTATCGCCGTCCAGATAAATTTTAAGCATCATAGCCGCCACCACCTCGGTATTACTTCTATTTTGCTAATACCCAACTGCTCAGTTCCATCTTTTTCAAATCGGAAAGTATTCTCACCCTTTCCAAAAAACGGAAATGTTGTAGCAGTTGTTCTCGTGTTCAGCCACTGTTTTTCACCATACAGCCACTGGTACATTGTTTCTTTTTCGCAGTCAATTTCAACCCAATCATTTGCAATATCTCGCAATGTAATGTCAAAATTGCTCTGGAGGTTATTCGCCGTCCATTTCAAAATTGCATTACCGCCACCGGTTGAATAAAGTCGGATAATTGGCTTTGCAGGGTATGGCGTCGGATTATAAAAATGATATTCAATCGCTTCATCATCCCTTACATCATAACTAATCGTCTTTTCGCCAATTTTCAGATATCGTTCCGGCTTACAGTCAAACGTCAACGTTGTCCTTGCACCATGGTCTAAAATATTCGTGATATTCCCGGACTCGTTAAACATTGCCATTCGGTAATGCTCCGGATCATAGCTGTCTTCCAGCCGGCAATATCCAGTCCCTGCATGACAGAAATCGGAAATCCGGTCTGCGAGTTCCCAAAATCTATATTTTTTATCGGCAACGGCCACGTCATAATTTCGCTCAACATTCCCATAAGAATCATAAGCGTACGTAACAATATCTCCATTACGTCCGGTAACGTGCGTTTTGCCATAATCTCTTTGGGGCATACTGGTATCTGGGAAATGCTCCACAACAATCCCATAATCGGCGCTGCTTACACCGTTAAAAACAATTACTCCCATTGTGGAGCACTCCTTTCATTTATCCTCTGCTGGTATCTCGTCCAATCTGCCGCACAATCTTGCTTACCGCCTTATTGGCAACAGCTTCAGGGTCTGGATTGGTAATGTCAAACTTGTTGTTCATTGTAACCGGCGGGTTATCGCGCAGTGCCTTCAACTCATTCGCTACCTTTTCCAATCCATTTTGATTTTCATTGGCCTTCTTTGCATCCATGCTGGCAGCCGCAGAACTTACATAAGCATAAGCGGTGTCAAGCCGCAAACCCGTATTCATTCCGGTCGTCATACCGTTCAGCTGTGCAACACCATTTTTTACAGCATCCAAGTCCACAATCGGGCGGATAATCGGCGTCAGGTCAATTCCGTCAAACATTCCTCGGATTCCATAAATACTATTTTGTGCAGCATTTACGGTTTCACTCGCGGTTCGTTTGGCAGCTTCTTTTGCCACTCGCCCATACTTCAGCATGCCTTCTGCTAGTCCTTTATCGGTTTGCATACCAATCCAGGCAAATTTTTTACTGGGGCTGTGTACATCAAGGGTATCACAAGCCGCACGGTATGCTTCCAAAGCAATGTTACTTGCTGCCGTAATAGCATCCATCTTGGCATCTTTCATACCTTTAACAAATCCAGCAATCACATAGCTGCCAGCATTTGCAAAATCGTCATACCGATTACTCATAGCAGTAATCATCTCATCGCAAACACTGCTGATATATTTGCCAAAGTCTTCTTTACGGCTATTCAAATATTCAATGGCCGCATTCAACATCCCTTCAAAAGCCTGAATAACAACGGTCTGATCTGTACCAATTTGCGTTGCCATATCTCCAATAATGTTAGTAATCGTCTGCTGTGCAGTCAATGCAACATTAGGCGCCTTATTTGTAATGCCCTGCATCAGCCGGTCAATCATCGTTTCGCCGGTATTTTGCATGTTGGAATAAAGCAGCTCCAGGTTGTTGTACATGCCTTCATCGACGCGGAACAAGTCTTGCATAGCTTGGCCCATGGTCCAAAGCTTACTTACATTTTTACCATCTAGCAGGTCAACAATGTCAACAAGTCCTTTTATGCCATTTATTGCAAACATCAACTTTTTGGGGTCCATATTACAAATGTTATTATAATATGTTTTAAAATTTGCACCAAAATCGGCCAAGTTCTTGCCAAACGTTCCAATGTTATTATCGCCGCTAAACAAACTAGCCAATCCGCCAGAATTTGGAATCGCTTTGGACAGTTGAATGATTGTATCCGCAGCCGCACTTGATGCTGCTAATTTTTCTTCAGTAATACCGTCAACACTACTGGCGTATGCGGCAAAATTCTGACCGAACACTGCTAACTCTGAGCCAAAATTATCAAGCTTCTTTTCTCCAGTAAAAGATTGTAAAAATCCCCCACTTTTATTAAGAGCGTTAGAAAATTCAATAATTGTTTGTGCTGCTGCGCTCGACCCTGCCAAACGCTCTTCTGTAATCCCATCAACCTTACTAGCGTATTCGGAAAAGTTTGCACCGAACACTGCTAACTCTGAGCCAAAATTATCGAGTTTCTTTTCTCCAGTAAAAGATTGTAAAAATCCCCCACTACGATTAATGGCACTTGCAAAATCGGTAATGGTCTTTGCCGCAGCACTTGTCGCAGTAACAACCTCCGTATCAATTCCGGCTACGGATTCTGCATAGGCTGCAAAATATCCACCAAAACTCGATAACCCTTGCCCAAAGCTATCCAGGTTTTTAGAGCCAAAAAATTCTTGCAGAGTTCCTCCGGTAGCCGGTATCTTCGTTGCAAACTCTGCTACAGTGTCCATAGCATCAGTAAGTTTCGTTACCTTATTTACGTCGGTAATGCTCACGCTCTTCATGTTCGTGCTAAGGGCATCGAAGCCAAGGCTAATCTGATTCAAAGCATCTTTAAACCATTCATATCCATTTTGATTGTTCAGCCCGCTCAACGCATTACCGATCTGAGCTTCTCCCAACGTAGTAACCACATCTACCAAATTTTTAACGCCATCGATTTTACTGCTGTCCACTTTTTCCAGCATATCAATAAAATCAGTAGAGTTTTTGGCAAAGGCACTCAGGTTTTCACCAATTCGGCCAAATCCATCCGTCAGTCCGGCACCGAAATTACCAATAAAACCACCAATAGCAGAACCGAGATGGTTCATAAAATTGACAAAGCGGTCCATATTGGACCCATCTTCGTCCACATATTGTAGAACAAAGCCAATACTTTCCATCGCCCCAGCCATCATCGCCAAAAATGCAGCCAAATCCGCAGCAGCATTAACAGCACCACTAAATGGAATATTGCTTAAAATCGCAATTGCACCACTCATTGCGAGCAGCAACAAGCTCAAGCTTTCCACAATTGGAAGCAGTTTTTCTGTGTTAGTAATTTTCTCCTGCATTACGTATAGCAAGTAACCAAGTGCGACCACCGCTGCTGTAACAGCCACAAGCGCAACATTAGCTTTCCCGGTAAACCCGCTCATACCAACCAGAACACCAAAGCAAACCATTAATTTACTTAACGCATTCGTCGCGTTGGTCAGCTCGTCAGCTTCCATCATACTCATAGCAAACATTATCGCTGCAAGCCCAGCAACCACAACGCCAAGGGATAGAATTACTTTCTCGCTTCCCTTTGCAAACTGACTTACCGCCATCATACCGCTTAATAAGCTAGTGATGATGGTCAAACAAGCAAGTGCGTTTCCAAGTTTGCTTTGATCGAGTGTGGTCAATATTGCTACTGTTCCAGCTATCAAAAGCAAACTGGCACTCATTGCGGCTATACTACCGCTGGCTTTAAGCACGTTATCCCCGGCAAATTTACTAAAAAACATAAAGGCATCAAACAAGCCGCTTACTACCGCAACAAATGCTGTTCCAATTGCAACATCTTCTGGATTCAGTTCGCTAAGTTGCCTGAATGCTTCCAAAATAATCAGCAAACTGGCGCTCATCATCAAAATTGCTGCGCCGCCCTTGCTTGCATTCGCCCCAACTTTTCCACTAGCAGCCATTAAACCAGCAAAAGTTCCAAAAACGGCGATAAAGCTACCAAGATTATCCTGAATATTACTCATATCAAGCTCAGCAACTTCTTTGAATAAACTAATAAAATATTTCAGCGCAAACGCAAACGCCAAAATACTTACTGCTCCGCCAAAACTGCCTTTACCAGCTAAACTTGCAGCAATTGCAACACTCCCCATTAAAAGCGTCATTTTCTTAACGCTTTCAATTAAGGTATCAATTTTATATTCTTCCAAATCTTGCAGTGCACTCAATACAACTTTTAATGCTAATGCAAGTGCAACCAATTGCAATGCAGTCCAAGGACTTCCCATACCAATATATTTGTTCACCGCATTCATCCCGGCAACAAATACCAATAATCCAGCTGCAATTCCACCAAGCACCTTCATCCGATCCAATAAGGTTTTGTCATCAAATCCTTCCAAATCTTTCATTGCTTTTACAATCAGCAAAATCGAAGCGCTTAAAGCAAGTACAGTTACACTTAATCCTTTTGGATCTCCAAGTTTACCGTGCTTTTCTAAAAGCGCCATACCGGTTGCCAAAGCCGCCAATCCCAAAGAAAGACTTCCAAGTATACCGGCGGATTTAAGCAATTTATCTTGGTCAACGAACGTCAACGCAATCAAACTACCTGCCAAAATCGCAACGGCACCGGCAATTTTTAGTAAACTTCCCGCCATTAACTGTTTTTGGTAAGCAACAAGTACATTCTTTAGTTCTTTCAGCACACCAACAGCAGTATCCTTAATGCTATCCGTTGCCTTGCCTACCTTGCCAAATACCGTGCTCAGGTCATATAATGTTTTCAGCACACCACCACTTACCAAAATTCCAATAAATTTAGTAAGCCCAAATTTACTAATTTTTGTATTTGAAGTTCTAAACAGTCCGCCTAAAAACTCGTCTACTGCTTTTTTAGCTTCTTCAAATTTGTTTTTTACCAGTCCAATCGCGTTATCAATATTTGTCTTAAATCCGATTAAATTTCCAGTAAATTGTTCCCATTTCTGATTTAAAGTATCAAGGGCTTGTCCGCCGCTAATTTTTAAATTCTCAAACAGCTGAATAATATCGTCAAAAGTAATTCCGTCAGTGCTTGTCAGTTTTTCAAAAAATTCTTCTAATGCCGGGCTAAACTCGTCAATCAGCTCTTTTCCAGTTTTTAGCCCTTCCTGGAACATTTCGCTTAACTTTTTAAATCCATTTTGAACGGTAGGCAGCTCTTTAAAACTGTTAAACCACTTCTTTCCAGTCTCAATGGCAAGACTCAGAATATTTCGTACTGCATTAATGCTTTTTTGCAAAACTTGGTGTTCTTCCGCAAAACTTTTTACCTTGGTAATGCCATTTACCAAAAAGCCAGTACCCTTATCAATCACCGCATTCAGTTTAGTATTGGTATTCAGCCATTCTCGCAGCCCAACAATGTGGTCCCCAATGTTGCTGGTATAATCCAAAATATTCAGGTTCACATCGCCAATCAAAGCGTTCAAAACATTAAGCCCGCTTTTTGTTAATTTGGTTACCGCATCCTTTACAATACCCAAAATACTGAATAATCCTTTTAGGGTCCGCTTCAATTTATCAGCATTATCATCGCTTAAAACCAGCTTTTCGCTCAGCTTCTCGATTCGCCGCATAAGTTTATAAACTTGGTTTGCAGTAAACGGTGGGAATACATCATCCCAACTTCCCTTTACAATTTCCATCTGCTGCTTTAACATCTGCAACGCATTAGCAGCGCTCTGGATCATCAGTTCCCGTCCACTCGGTCTGTCAAGTCCATCAATCGATGCCGTATTAGCGGCAAAAACTTCTTCCAAAAAGTTATTTCGGTCTTCCGCTCCGCCAGCAAAAATATCATAAAGATCATTTGCTAAATCGGTCCACATATTCTTGGCTTCTTCATAATTACCAAAAATAATTTCAAACGTATTGGCCCATCCGGTGCTCACTGCATCCTTCACGGAATTAATCGCATCCGTAAACGTCTTTGCTTCCTGTGCTGCCTTAAAAGCTCGCTCACCAAGGTTCATGGTTTCGCCATTTACCTGCTCCATTGCCTGCGCACAGGTCAATCCCTTTTCGGTAGCAACAGTATAAACTTGATCGGCATATTCTCCGTATTTATTTAACGTTTTCAGCAGTACGTCACTTGTAAACCAGGCTTCAGACAAAGTGGAGGCGAAATTCTCAACCGTAACAGCGGTACCATTTGCTGTTTTGCCCTGTGCATTCAATTCGCCTAGAGCCTTTGCGGTCTCAATCGCCGTTTCCTTAAATTCCTTGGTGGCCATATTAGCATTTTCAACGCTCTTCC
>ENA-OPCO01000124-OPCO01000124.1-human-gut-metagenome-genome-assembly--contig:-NODE-124-length-57352-cov-4.350245_pt1 | contig 57352 bp, 49 predicted proteins | sample MGYA00241562_ERZ501475 | MGnify/ENA primary metagenome ERZ501475 (study PRJEB25962, sample SAMEA2042627) | human gut metagenome | biome: human gut; feature: human-associated habitat; material: faeces... | reverse complement strand
TGTCCTGTATAGATTTTTGCTAATTGATCTTTTGTTAAGTTTGTTACTTTATTAGATTTGTTTGTAATTGTTGCGATACCATCGATAGCGACAATATTTTCTTCTAATCCTTTTGCTTTTTCTTCATCTGTTAAAGCACGAGAAGAATCTCCGATATCTGTTGTTTTTGAAGCAACTGCTTCTAGACCTGCACCAGATCCTGTAAATTGTGCTTCTAATTGTAAGTTTGGATATTTTTCTTTAATTCCTTCTGATAAGGCATTAACGAATTTTTCCATTGAAGTTGATCCGTTTAAACTTACCTTTCCACTAATGTCATCTGATGCACTATTTGATCCTCCGCCACATCCGGCTAAACCAAGACACATCATGAAAACCATTAAAACACTTAATACTTTCTTTTTCATGTAAACCCTCCTGTTAATTTGATACTATGTTACGTCTGTTACGAATCCGTTGTTATCGGTTCCTTGACTGTAACTAAAGTATAACGAAAAAGGCCGAGACATGACATGGAAAAATTTATAATAGTATTCACAATTTTTTATAATTTGTTTACATTTTTTCAGAAAGCGCTTTCAGAAAATGTATTTTTTTATTTTAACATGCACTTTTTTTAGTATCTTGTTTTTCCAACTACCTTTTTTCTTTCGTTATGTTATACTGAATGCATGAAAAAGACTGTTTATCACTCAAAAAGCATACGAAATCGCATATTGATTTTCACGCTGAGTGCCATTTTGGGAATGTGCCTGTTGATCAGCCTGTTCAGTTATTACATATTCCGGCACTATCTGCAGAACACTCTGATCCAGTCCACCGAGACCAGCCTGCGACTGTTGTCGGAATCCATGGACAACAGTATTGATGAAGTGTACCGGTTGGTCAGATATTGCCAGACAGATTCCAATATTGCCAATTATATTGAACATAACCCCAATCCCGGCTCTGTCCTGTCCGTATCCACTTATGATTCCTTCTACGAGGAATGCAGCCGGAATTCTTCTTATAATTATATGCCCAGAATTGCCATTGTCTCACAGGAGCATTATCTGCAGGTGGTAACCGCAACGTACTCTTCTACCGCAGATCTTGCAACGCTGATTCCGGAGCTTCCTTATTATGAAGAATTACTGACTGCCGATGATTATGATTTTTCGCCCGGTATTGTATCCGATCCTTTTCACCGTGCGGGACGTAAAGTATTACCTGTGATCCGTCCCATTACCTACCAATACAATAACAGGCAGGCAGGATATCTGTTCATCGAAATATCCGCAGATCTGTTCACCATACCTTTGAAGGATTACAGTTGTCCGTCAGACAGCTTTCTCTATCTGTCCATTGCAGGACATACCTATATTTATGAAAACGGAGGCTTGCAGGAATTTACGCCCGAATATAGTATTCTGGATGACCTGAGCACATATTCTCTCACGGGCACCACACAGATTTCCAAAATCCACAGTGCTACCATGGGAGAACAGATTCTGGTCACCACTCCGTTAAATATGCCGGACTGCTACTTAAGTCAGAGTATTTCACATGCGGAGCGGACCAATCAGGCGGTTTTGTTCATGGGAATCCTTGCCTGCATCCTGATCGGCATTTTGTCTATCGGTGTCGTTCTGATGCTGTTGATGAATCGTATGATCACGGTACCTGTATCTAGGCTGCAGACACGGATGGTACGCATCGCCGGCGGAGACTTCTCCAGAGACCCTTCTGTGGAATGGGATCACGAACTTGGGGATATCGGACGGGGAATCAATGATCTGTCGGAAAATGTATCGGAACTTATGGAGAAACGACTGGAAGATGAGAAACAGAAACAGGATCTGGAATACAAGATGCTGCAAAGCCAGATCAATCCTCATTTCCTGTATAATACACTGAACTCTATCAAATGGATGGCAACCATACAGGGGGCAACCGGTATCTCCGAGATGACCACCTCCCTGTCCCGTCTGTTAAAAAGTATTTCCAAAGGCACCAGCCTGTTGATCGATATCCGGGAAGAATTATCTCTGTTGGAGAACTATTTCACCATTCAGAGCTACCGCTACGGCGGCACCATTACCATGGACATTCAGGTGGATAATGAATCTCTGTACAACAGTGAGATTATCAAGTTTACATTGCAGCCTCTGGTGGAAAATGCAATTTTCCACGGTATCGAACCGAAGGGCTGTGCCGGACACATCCGGATACATGTCGGCTATGAGACATCGGACAACACCGAAAAGATCCGTATTGATGTCACAGATGACGGTGTAGGCATGACAGCGGATAAAGCTGCACAGGTATTACGCTCCAACGACGACAGTTCCGCGGATTTCTTCCGGGAAATCGGTGTCAGCAATGTGCATAAACGCTTACAATACCAATTTGGTGCAGAATATGGCATTACCATAGAAAGCAAAGAAGGGGAATATACGACTATGTCCATACACATACCGAATATTCCTCTGCATAACAATGAAACTGTTTCATCCGAAACTATTTCATCTGAAAACACTTAATCCGGACAGGAAGCTGTCCAGAATGGAGTTACTATGTATCAGCTTTTAATTGTGGATGATGAGCCTCTGGTTCAGGCTGGAATCCGTTCCATGCTGAACTGGAACGAAATGAATATTGAGATCTGTGGAACTGCCATGAACGGTCAGGCGGCGCTGAAGATTATTGAAGAAAAATCTACTGACATCGTGATCACGGACATTAAAATGCCGGTCATGAACGGTCTGGAGCTTGCGAAAACATGCAGAGAACGCTATGGGGATAACTGCCCTTATTTTATCATTCTTACCAGCTATGAGGATTTCCAGATGGCAAGGGATGCCTTGTCTTATCAGGTATCCGATTATCTGGTAAAGTTGGAACTGACACCGGAAGTACTGAAAAATGCCATAGGCCGGGTGCTCACACAGATTTCCCAATCTCGGAAAAAGCAGCTGTCCGCCGTAAATATTCATCCTTTTTACGACAAATTCCTGATCAGTCTCCTGCATGACCTGTTCGAGTCCGAAGAACAGTTCCGTCTGCAGAGCAGAGATCTGAATCTGAATTTCGATTACGGTGCTTATGTGTGCTGTTACGGAGAGATCATCAGCCCTCAGGCCGACCAGATGTCTGCCGAAAAACAGATGCCTCTGTTCACCAGTTCGTTACAGATGATACGGGAACTGGGGGCTAAATATCTGCCTCTTTATGCGTTGTCTCTGGATCTGCGCCATTTTGCACTGATTTTCTGCTTTGCGGAATCCTCCGATACCGATGATTATGTGGAAAGTCTGACAGACATTCTGCAAAGCATCAGCGGAACACTGCAGAATTACTATAATGTAACACTGCGTTGCGGCATCGGCATCCCGGTTCAGACTCCTGCTACCATCTGTGACTCCTACCAGTACGCGAGACAGATCTTCCGAAATACGGAATCCAAGGACGCAATTATAGCTTTCGATACCGATCATTCGCAGGAAAACGCCAAGAATTCTTTTAACATCAGCCTGTTTAAAAATGATCTCACCAGAGCCTTTGAAGAGTATGATCCGGATATTCTGCAGACTACAATTCAGTCCCTCTGCGATCTGTTCAAGGATCATCCGGGACATTATGTACAGGCTCTGGACGCTGCCAGCAATATTCTCTATCTGTCGATTTCGCTTTTGCAGGACGGGGAATCTATTGTGTCCGGATTTTTTGCAGACGATCCGGATGGCTACCGTTCCCTCTATAAGCAGTCCAATGTGGATCACGTGATCCAGTGGCTGCAATTCTTCTGCGGACAGCTGTGCGAATTGTTCCAATCCCGTCGAAAGGATTATAAAAACCACATCGTAACTAACGTCCGAAAATATATTAATGAACATGTTAGCGAGCGGTTGTCCCTGAATGAAGTAGCAGCGGTATTCGGCATCAGCCCGAATTACTTAAGCCAGCTGTTCAGCAAATACAACGATACCGGCTTCAGTGAATATATCAACATCTGCAAGATCACGGAAGCCAAACGGCTGCTGGAAGAAGAAAATATGAAGGTCTACGAGGCCGCAGAGGCTCTGGGCTTCGAGAGTGCCTTCTATTTCAGCAAGGTATTTAAACGGGTGGAGGGTGTCTCCCCCACGGAATATGTGAATGGGAAATTTAATTAACATATATAACGGAGCATAACGATGAACAATCAGAACAATAAAACAGCTTGTGCCAATCATAATATAGAAAAACGCTTTTTGGAAACAGCCGAAACTTTTCATGGTACTTTTCAGTCTTTCCGGCCTTTTCCGAAAGCTTCTATGCAGACATCCTATGAGACTCTCCCTGAGTCATTAAAAGAAAAACTCATTCAGGCAGGTGAGGAAAAACTGAATTACTCTTTTCCGGTGATCCGTGCCACGGATTATATGCGTTTTAAAAGAGACGGTGACCGGGCTGCTTTTGAAGCCCTCTATTTTGCCAAACGTAATGCCTTAAATGATCTGATCCAGGCAGAATGTGTAGAACATCAGGGACGTTTTCTGGACGATATTCTCAATGGTATCTATTCCATCTGTGAAGAGACTGCCTGGCAGCTTCCCGCGCATAACTCCTATATCCGCGATACCCCGCAGTTGATCCTGCCGGATGTGACCAGGCCCGTCATGGATCTGTTCGCCTGCGAGACCGGAGCTTTGCTGGCCTGTGCGGCTTATCTGCTGGAAGACGATTTGAATGCGGTCAGCCCTTTTATCCTGACCTGCATCGAGGACAATCTGAAGCGCCGGATCCTGCTGCCCTACCTGACCGCACATTTCTGGTGGATGGGACATGACGATGAGCCTATGTGCAACTGGACCGTATGGTGTACACAGAATGTACTGCTGACCACGTTCCTGATGCCCTGGAGTGTGGAAATGTCCTCTCGGTTGTCCTCTCCGGTGCGCACATTCTGCGGAAATGCTCCGTTGTTCCTGCCGGAGAATACGTCTGACACAGTTGTCACATTGCAGGCGATTCTGCATAAGGCCGCTGAAAGCTGTGATTATTTTCTCAAGGATTACGGCAATGACGGCTGTTGCGAGGAGGGTGCCCAATATTATCGCCATGCGGGACTATGTCTATACGGTGCCATGACTGTGCTGAACACGGTTACCGACGGTCATTTCGACACTCTGTTCCGGTGGGATAAGGTGAAAAATATTGCATCCTATATTCTGAACGTGCATGTGAATGATAAATACTATTTTAATTTTGCTGACTGCTCTCCTATAGCCGGCCGTGCCGGAGTACGGGAATATCTCTTTGGCAAGGCCACCGGGCAGGAGGATCTCTGCCTGTTCGCCGCAAAAGATTTCCAGGCGGGACAGGGTCAGCTTGTCACAGATGAAGTGAACGGCGGGAATCTGTTCTATCGTATGCAGACCGTATTTCATTATGAGGAATTGATGAAACAGGACACTTCCGGAACGCTTTCCCACCGGGATGTCTATTATCCCAGCGTAGGGCTGTTCCTCGTGCATTCCGATACTCTGGATCTGGCAGTCAAAGCCGGAGACAATGCCGACAGCCACAACCACAATGATACCGGCAGCATCACCTTATACAAAAATGGACTGCCCATTCTGGCGGATATCGGTGTGGAGACCTACACCCGGAAGACCTTCTCTCCCAGACGTTACGAGATCTGGACCATGCAGTCAGGGTATCACAACCTGCCTACAATCTGCGGTACGGATCAGAAGGACGGTGTGGAATACCGTGCGGAAAATGTGATGACAGTTCTGACCGGAGCCGAACCTTCTATTTCCATGGAACTGGCTGCCGCCTATCCTGCCGCACAGTCCACCGTACCGGATCTGACCTATGTCCGCAGGGTGACATTAAAAAAGTCTTCCAACACTGTCGTATTGGAAGACCATACAAATGCACAAGATGTTATTCTTAATTTTATTACTTATGAAAAACCTGTTATTCTTTCTGACGGTAAACTCTCCATCGGAGAAGCATCTGCCTCCTTCGAAGGGGCTGATCTGCTTGCCATAGAAACTTTACCGATCACGGACGCACGCCTGAAAACGGCATGGGATCATGATCTGTACCGGATTCGGCTGAAGGGCAACGATGCTGGCTTCCGGCTGACTATTCAATAAAGCCTAAAATTTCAGGCTTTTCTCACGGAATGTTTATTCTTGTACATTTCATCATCTGCCCGTTTTATGGTTTCTTCCAGAGTTTCTGCTGTCTTGCGAAAGGCTCCGCCGATTGCAAGACGGCAGTAAAACTCTGCTGTTACATCCGATAAATTTCCTTTCTCATCTCCACGCATGGTACTTACCAGTTCCTGTACTTTTTCTTCCGTACAATCTCTGATCAGCATTACAAATTCATCTCCGCCGATACGGAATCCGCTTGCTTGCTCCGTGAGATACCTCCGGATAAATTCCGCTGCTTTCAGGATCACAGCATCGCCTTTTTCATGTCCGAAGGTATCATTCATGCGTTTCAAATTGTCAATGTCGAAATAAATTACACCGATGGTACAGTCATTCTGCAGTTCTTTTAACTGTTCTTTGTAGTGTCTCTTGTTGTAGAGCTGCGTCATGCTGTCATGATTGCTGTTCCAATCGGCAATAGCCAGCTGGGAACTGGACGCAATGATATCATGCTCCATTTTCTTCATGGATTCACACAGCCGTTCCAGTTCATCTCCGGTTCTGATGTTCATCCGGCTGATGGGAGATTCCTTACCATCCCGCAAAATGGCAATAGAATAGCTGGAAGCCGCCTTGGACATGGCATTTAACGGTCCCAGCACATTGTGCTGCATAAACCAGATCATAAAGACTCCGAAAAGCACCGTAATCGATGTAACAATGATGGTAATATACCCTAAATAAGTCAATTGCTCCCTTCTGACATTTTCTGTGGAAATTCCTACGATAATATAAGCCACCGGAATATTGTATGAGGAATTCAGCGGAATGTAGTAATCGCTTCTTCCGTTATACTCTAACGGTTCTATTATCTCACATGCGATCAACTCGTCTTTTATAGCATTCTGTACCTCATCATAGGGGCGGATATCTCCTAAAAAGGCTCCGTTTTCTGTCAGATCTGTGTCATACACATAACAGCCTCCACCATCCCTGAAATTGACCACGCTGATCTGCAATACATTTTCACTGGTGTTGCGATAGTCAATGAGTTTATTCCATACCTCGTAATACGCCGTATTTCTCCGTCTGTTGTCCAGATAGCCCGTTACGCTGTCTCCGTCTACCACCAGTCTGCAGGTATTCGCCACAGTCTGCGCCAGAGAATCTGTGTAATTCCGATTGACATTCATATAATTGACGTAGTTTACAAATATGAAGCTCACGTCCATAATGCATACGATGATAACAATCGCCAGAACGATTTTATACTTTAATGATTTTTTCATTCGTAATCCTCGGAAATCAATACTTTCTCTGATCTATATAGTCGGCTGCATTTTCATAGGTATAGATGTTTTCCTCAGTGTTATAGATCTTGTCCACCTCTCTGCCGGCTTCCAGTTCTTCTATGACCGTCTCCACAGTGGATGCCAGCAGCGGATTACACTCCACGGTGGCATGTAATTTCCCCGCCATCATATTTTCAAAGCTTTCGTGCAAAGCGTCAAAGGAGATCATAATGATGTCTCCCTCAGGCCCATAGCTCTTGCCGTTCCGGTCCAGTGCCTTCATGGCACCAAAGATCATGTTATCATTTTCCGAAATGATAACATCAATATCCTTTACCGTTCCTTTGCTGAGCAGATTTTCCATATAGGTCTGGCCTTCTCCCTGAGTGAAATTGGCACATCCCCTGTCTACGATAGTCCAGTTCGGATGTTCCTCCACTCCATGTAAAATACCGTTCGTTCTTCCGATGGCAGCGGTAGCTCCTTCAGTTCCTTCCAGCAGGACAATGTGGATTGTCTCGTTTTCCCGTCCCTGCTCTGTTAAATACTGATCCAGCCACGTTACAGCTTTCCGGCCTTCCTCTTCAAAATCCGAACCGATCCAGGACACGTATTCCGTTTCATCCACAGCGATTTTACGATCCGCTACGATGACCGGTATCCCAGCTTCCTTTGCGGCATGTATGGCATCCTCCCATCCGGTCTCCACGATGGGCTGCAGGATAATATAATCTACTTTCTGCTGGATCAGATCGTACATGGCTTTTACCTGGCGCTCCGAACTGGAATTGCCGTCGATATAGATCAGATCGTAGCCTCTTTCTTTGGTGAACGTATTCAGATAATCATTGGTATTGGCATCTCTCCAGTCAGACTCTTTTCCTGTCTGGATCATCCCCACCCGGATGAGACCGTCATTATACCCCGGTGCCGCACCACGGATCAGTTGCTGCGTTTTGTCGGCTCGTTCAGTCCCACATCCGATCAACCCCAGACAAAACATCAGCACACAAGTCACGGCAACTATTCTTTTTTTCATGTAACCACCCCTGGTTCTTTATTTATCGTTATTTTTACCGTTATCTTCTCTTTTCCGAATCATGCCTCTTACGTTTTATAGTACCATCTTCCTGTATAGGGTGCAAGCCATCACCGGTGGTTCTCAAAATAATTTTACGCTTTTTTTATATTTTTAACAAGGTCTACCTATCGGATACTGATCATCAGTATCGTCATGATGATCCTGTTCGTGGGATCCAATCTATATCTGAGCCGGATCAATTCTCAACAGCTGGAAGCTACCATGTATATGAACCAATACCGTCTGGGTTCCAAAACGCTGACCGCTGCCGTACAGCCTTATGCCGTCACCGGAGATAAGACCTATTACAACAATATGAAGGAATTACACGAGGACAAGAATTGTGACATTGCCTGGGAAAGTCTGCAGCAGGACGGTCTAACAGACAATGAATGGGAGGAGTTAAATCATATTGCCGAGATTTCCGAGATCTTAGTTCAGATAGGGCAGGGAAATTACCGTGTAGAGCCTACCGAAGAATATGTCGATGGCTTCGTACACTTTTCCAACGGTTTTTATCACCATTTTGTACATTTTTCCAACATTGTAATTTAGTCATGGTTTCTATCATGCCGTTGTGATATGATGGAACAAGACAATATTCGACAATCTTCGACGAAAGAGGTGCCCCTATGACAATAACCTGGTTATGCCTGTTCTGGTTGTTTTTCTTCTATTCCTTTATTGGATGGTGTATTGAGGTATGTGCTGCTGCGGTGCAGCATCGGAAATTCGTTAACCGCGGATTCGTAGCGGGTCCCCTATGCCCGATCTACGGTTTTGGTGCCATATTGTTCGAGATTTTCCTGCCGGAACTAACGGAAGACCCGTTTTTCCTGTTCCTGGGTGGTTTTGTTCTGGCTTCCCTGCTGGAATATTTCACGGGAATGTTTTTCGAGAAAGTCTATAAGAAAAAACTGTGGGATTACTCCCGTTTCCGCTACAACGTAGGTGGCTACATCTGCCTGCCTTTTTCCCTGCTGTGGGGTGCTTTAAGTGTTGTGACGGTAATGTTTGCAGATCCGTTATTATGCGGACTTTTTGACCGCATTCCGCACTTGCTTTCCGTTGTACTTCTGTTGGTGCTGGGCGGGCTGCTCCTGTTGGATGCCGTTGGTTCCGCTTTATCTACTTTAAGCCTACAGGTACAGGCAAAGCACCGGGTGGAGGCCTCTCTGGAAAAGCAGACTGCCCGCCTGGATCAGCTTACAGAGGGGCTGGGCCAGACTTCCCGTTTTCTGGAAAATGCCCTGACAAGACATATACAGAAGCGACTGCAGAAATCATATCCTTCTATCAGCCTGGATGCTCTGGTAAAAGCCAGAGAAGAACATAAAAAATCCACCGTCTTTGCCGAGGGCTGCTGCTTTTACAAACTGTTTTCCCTCTTCTTCATCGGTGCATTGTTAGGTGACATTACGGAAACGATCTTCTGCCGCATCACCGCAGGTGTCTGGATGAGCCGCAGCAGTGTCATCTATGGACCATTCAGTATTGTCTGGGGTTTGGGCTGTGCCTTCCTTACCCTGCTGCTCTACCGTTACCGCAACAAGAGCGACAGTACTATTTTTCTGGCAGGTACCCTGCTGGGCGGTGCTTACGAATATATCTGCAGTGTCTTCACGGAAATGGTCTTCGGCACGATTTTCTGGGACTACAGCGGATTTGCCTTTAACTTAGGCGGCCGTATCAACCTCTTGTACTGCTTCTTTTGGGGAATTGCCGCTGTGGTATGGCTGAAACTGATCTATCCGAAGCTTTCCGGCTGTATTGAAAAGATTCCGAAAAGAACCGGCACAATTGTCTGCAATATTTTGATTGTATTTATGATTGTGAACATGTTGATCTCCGCACTGGCGCTGGCCAGATATACGGAGCGCAACGGTGCTTCCTATTCCGTGGAAACTACAGAACTTAACGGACTGGAACAGTTTTTAGATACGCATTATCCGGATGCACGGATGGAACGCATCTATCCCAATGCAAAAATGGTGAATTAAATGATTTTGTAAAGATAGGAGATCACCAGACTTATGCAGATCGATGACTTGACAGCAGGGTTATCCCTTAGCTTTTTGATCAATCTTAATACCGAGCAGCTTCAATTTGAATCCAAAATTCTGGAGGTATATCCTCGCAGGCACACTTTGCTGGCGCAGGGTGTGTTTACTGATGATAAAATTATCTCTTTCCGTGGAAAAGGACTCGTCGTAGATCTCATTGTCACACTTCCGGAGGATAAACCGCAACTGTTCAAAAACGTTACTACCCATGTAGTAAAGCTTTCCGATGGAACACTGTGCTATACTGTCTCCTCCATCGCCGGAAGCAAAACCTATAACCGCCGGCAAAGCTACCGCTGCTATGTCGGCATCGAAACTGCTGTCCAATGCGGCCTAAACCGTGCCGCCCACGATGCCATCATCAAGGACATCAGCTACAACGGCTTTTCCGTGGTCAGCAAAGAAGATTTAAAACTGGAGGTCAATCAGACCGTCCATGCCGTCTTGAATGATCATATGGATGAAACCGCCGAAAACTTCAACTTCCATCTCTATGGACTGGTTGCACGGATACAGGAACTGGAAAACGGGCTGTTTCTCTACGGCTGCCGTCTCAACAATCCGGTTCCGGGACTGGAACAATATATTATAAAAAAAGAACGGGCTGTCTTACGGAAAAGACAGTCATCCTGAGATTCTACGCAACTATTTCGTATAACGCAAAAACCGCTGCCCCTTACGGGGCAACGGTTTTTGTATTCAAAGGATTATCCCTCAATAGCGATGTATTTATTGGTCTCTACCGCAGGCTTTGCTTCCTTCTTAGGAACATTCAGAGTCAGGATACCATGTTTGAACTCGCCCTTGATATCCTCCTGAGTCAGGTTGTCACCAACATAGAAGCTACGCTGGCAAGCTCCGGCATAACGCTCCTTGCGGATGTATTTACCGGTCTTCTTCTCCTGCTCATCCTCATCCAGACCTTTGGCAGCCTCAATGGTCAGATAACCATCCTCCAGAGAAACCTTGATCTCATCTTTCTTGAAGCCGGGCAGATCAACGATCAACTCATAGTTGTCATCGGTCTCCTTGATATCGGTCTTCATTACATTATGTGCATGTCTGCCATACAGTTTCTTCTCTATCTGATTCTCTGCTCTGTTGTCAAAGAAAGGTACATCATCAAAAAAGTCATCAAATAAGTTCTCTCCAAAAATGCTAGGTAATAACATAAGTCATCTCTCCTTTTCTATTAAACATATGTCGGTGTCTTTCGATACCTCTTACCTTTTGTCCTCCGGCAACCGCCGGAGAATTTCGGAACCAGTCAGAGGATCTTCGATCAATCTCTTGATCTTTCTTCCTCTCCCTTGTTCTAGTTGTACTATAACACGCATACATAAGTATGTCAATTAAGGAAAAATTATATAATTATAAATTAAAAATAAACTGCAAAAAAGAACCAGAACACTGTGATCCACAGTACTCCGGTTCTTTTTTACAGGCAAAACCGCCAGTCTTACTTATTTGTTTTCTCTTACTTATCCTTTGCAGTAAAGAATACGAAGAATACATCTCCCTCAGTGTCATTGGAGAACTGCTCCAGATAAGAAATGGAATAATCCTTGGAATCTTCCGGTACTTCAAATACCAGCAGACCGGTTTTCTCTTCGTTAACACCCAGATCATACTCTTCCGGCAGCTGTTCGTCACTTACAGTGTTACCATAGTAGGTGATAGGTGCAGCGTATGCGTCATCGTTATCATCATCGCCCCACTGGATCTGGAAATCGGTGTCATACATGGTAACGGTAGAACGATCGGTGTTCTTAACGGTTATTTCTGCTACTAACAGCTTATTTCCCTCGGAAGGGGTATATCCTTCATAGTCATTGCAGGTATATGCGCTGTTTACAGTGTAATCGAAGAAGTAAGTTCTCATTACATCTCCCATACGTCCTTCTGCATAGCCGTCATCATCTGCGGTTACCACACCACTCTTGCTGCTGGTATCGGATCCGGAACCTGCAATATTCTGAATTGCGCTGTCTACAGGACCACATCCTACCAGACTAAATGCCAGTACAGTTGCTACAATAATTCCAACAAATTTTTTCATTTTCTTTCTCCCTCTCATAACCCTTATTGTGCATGCAGTCATCTGCACGCGAAGCTAGTATAGCACACAAAATGGCAGAATGCAACGCTTTATTGCGCTACTTTGCGAATGTAAGTGCTTACTCACGGGTCAGACGCAGGATCACATCGCTGTGTTCCGGATATTTTTCCAATAGTTTTTTCCGTTCAAACAGTTCAAATTCTTCATATTTAAAACAGGGTGAAACCATACAGCCCACCAGACTGAAACCCTCTTCCTCCATGGCAGACCCGAAGATCATTCCCTTCGGAACCAGTACCTGCGGGACTTCTCCCTTTTCCAGGTCCAGCCCAAGTTTCGCCGCTGTGAGTTTTCCGGCCTCATCGATCATATAAATCGTCAACGCATTGCCGTCATGATAATACCATACCTCATCCGACTTCAGGCGATGAAAATGGGACACTTCCCCCTTTGCCAGCATAAAATAAATGCTGCTCCACAGGTTCCTCTCTTCTTTTTCCAGCAGGCATTCCTTGAAATAACCGCCCTCCACATGGGGCTCCATTTCCAGATGCTCTATATAATATTCCGCTGAATGCTTCATACTCTTATCCCTCCGGCTATTTTCTTTTCTACTGAATTAGTGTATACTATGCAGAGAAAAAGCGCAATTATTAACCTGAAAGATTGTGCGGAATGGAGAATATCATGGAAAAAATAGCAAGCTTCACCATTGACCATATCAAGCTTCAGCCCGGTGTCTATGTATCCCGCAAGGATCACATCGGTGCAGAGGTCATCACCACCTTCGATCTGCGTATGACCAGTCCCAACGAAGAGCCTGTGATGAATACCGCAGAAGTACACACCATCGAGCATCTGGGTGCAACTTTCCTGCGCAATCATCCGGAATACAAGGACAAGACCGTCTACTTCGGCCCCATGGGATGCCGTACCGGCTTCTATCTGCTGCTGGCCGGAGATCTCTCTTCTAAGGATATTGTTCCTCTGATGGTGGAAATGTTTGAATTCATCCGCGATTACAAGGGTGAGGTACCCGGTGCTTCTCCCAAAGACTGCGGCAACTATCTGGATATGAATCTGGGTATGGCCAACTATCTGGCAAAACGCTATCTGGATAATGTGCTGTACGGCATTGACGACAGCCGTCTGGTATATCCGGAGTGATTACAATTATTTAAGAAAGAACAGGAAACACACATGAAAAAAATCGGAATCATCGGTGCCATGGAGCTGGAAGTGGAAACTCTCAAGGCTCACATGACCACCACTAATATCACGACCAAAGCAAATATGGAATTCCACGAGGGTACCCTGAACGGTACTCCCGTAGTCATCGTCCGCAGCGGTGTCGGCAAAGTCAATGCCGCTCTCTGCGTACAGATTCTGGCAGACCTTTTTCAGGTCACTGCCATCATCAACACCGGTGTGGCAGGATCCCTGAATGCCGCTCTGGACATCGGAGATATTCTGATCTCCAAGGATGCCCTGCACCATGATGTAGATGCCACCATTTTCGGTTACAAGCCTGGGGAAGTTCCCCAGCTGGGATGCCGGGAATTCCTTGCAGATGAGCATCTTATCGAGGTTGCTGCCAGCACCTGTCAGGAGGTCAATCCGGACATTCACGTTCATACCGGGCGTGTAGTCAGCGGAGATCAGTTCATTTCCAGCAAAGAAGTCAAGGACCGACTGATCAAAGAATTTCAGGGGGACTGTGCCGAGATGGAGGGGGCTTCCATTGCCCACGGTGCTTACCTGAACGGTATTCCCTTTGTCATCATCCGTGCCATTTCCGACAAGGCGGATGACAGTGCCGAGATGGATTATCCTACCTTTGAAAAGGCCGCAGCGCTCCACTCCGCCAAGCTGGTAGAGACTATGATGCCCCGGATCTGATCCGGGCGGCTGTCCTGTGGATCGAAAACAATGCCTGCTGCACAGACTTTGCAGGCAATAGAAAGGCATGCATATTAACATGAAAAAAGAAAAGAAATACATTGAATATATCTTAAAACAGGCCGAAGCCCTGCTGGCTATCGACAGCCCTTCCGGCTTCACGGAAAAAGTAACGGATTACCTCTGTGAAGAGTACAAGCGCCTCGGCTACAAACCGGTCAAGACCAAAAAGGGCGGCATTCTCGTAGAGATCGGCGGTAAAGGCAACGCGGTTCTGACCATGGCTCACGTAGACACCCTGGGCGGCATGGTAGCAGAGATCAAGAGCAACGGCCGTCTCCGCCTGACCAAGGTCGGCGGCTTAAATGCCAACAATATCGAGACCGAGAACTGCCGTATCTATACGCTGGACGGCAAAGTATACGAAGGCACCGTACAGCTGACGGATGCTTCCATCCATGTCAACGGCGATTACCAGAAGTCCGAGCGTACTTTTGATTCCGTGGAAGTCCTGCTGGATGAAAAGGTATCTTCCAAAGAGGACGTAAAAGCACTTGGGATCGAAAATGGTTCCTTCGTCTGCATGGATCCCCGTACCCGTATCACCGAGTCCGGCTACATCAAGAGCCGTTTCCTGGATGACAAGCTCAGCACCGCTATTCTGCTTGGCTTCGCAAAATATGTAAAAGACGAGGATCTGAAGCTGTCCCGTAAGGTCTACCAGCATATCACGGTCTTCGAGGAAGTGGGTCACGGTGCCTGCGCTTCCGTTCCCGAAGATGTGGAAGAACTGCTGTCTGTAGATATGGGCTGTGTCGGAGAGGGTCTGGAATGCACGGATCGTCAGGTATCCATCTGCGTCAAGGACGGCCACGGACCTTATCATTATGATGTGGTCAAAGGGCTGATCCAGGCTGCAAAAGACAATCATATCGACTACGCCGCAGATGTTTACCCCTACTACGGCTCCGATGCTGATGCCGCATTAAGCGCCGGCATTGATGCCAGACACGGACTCATCGGCCCCGGTGTCTACGCTTCCCACGGCTACGAGCGTTCCCACAAGGATGCAGTTGCCGCAACGCTGGAATTGTTGAAGGCTTATCTGGCATAGCAGAGATATAGAATGCACACAAAAAGCAGTCCGAAGATCGACAGATTTTCTGCCGTCTACGGGCTGCTTTTATATTATGTTCTACTATTGATCTACTTATTTGGCTTCTTCCGCTTCCGTATCTTTTTTCTTATTGAATACGAACAGCTTACTGAATACATAGTTGCCGATGATGACCAGAACTGCGGAGATCAGGGTTGCCACCAGCAGATTTACACCGATTGCGGTCAGTACCTGCATCACTACCATATCCAGAATCAGCGTGGATACTCTGGAAAGTACAAATTTCGGTGCTTCGGACAGCATCGGAGCATTGCTCTTGAATACAAACTTACGGTTGGTAAAATATGCGAAAATGACACCCGCCGTCCAGTTGATAACACTTAATACAACATTCTGAAAGGGTGTGGGATACATTGTGTTGTCAAATAACAGGAAGTTTGCCAGGAATTTTGCTGCCCAGGATACGACCGTGGTCAGTCCGCCTACGATCAGGTATGCAATGATCTCTTCATACTTGATCCAAAGTGCCTTTATTTTTTCTACCATATTGTTCCTCATTTCTCTGTGCTAAGGTTAATAAAACTATTCAGAACCCCATTCGCAAAATCGCCTCTACGAGGCTTTCTTTTTGCTCATGTGGTTACTTCGCCCTATAAATAGTTAACTACAAATAACAAATATACACAAATATCCCCTTAAATGCAAGCATTCCAAAGACATTTGTGTATATCTTAATCACTGTTTATGAAATTCTATACCACCGTATGGCTTATAAATTTACCACGTTACGGTTCTCACCACGCATAAATGCCTTAATGTTCTCGTAGACGCCCTGTACGCAACGGGTACGTGCCTCCACGCTGGCCCATGCCAGGTGCGGTGTGATGATCAGCTTGTTACTGTCTTTTAACTGGCTTAAAGGATTAGATAACTCCAAAGGCTCCTTTTCCAGGACATCCAGACCTGCTGCCTGAATCTCTCCGGCCACCAGTGCTTCATAGAGATCAGCGTTATTTACCACGGGGCCTCTTGCCACATTGATGAGGATTGCTGTCTTTTTCATCTTACGAAGGGCTTCCTTATCAATGAAATTACGGGATAAGTCACTTAACGGACAATGCAGGGACAGGAAATCGCTCTCTTTTAACAGGGTATCCTTGTCCACCTGCGGATAATCCGTACAGGTGCTCTTGCCCGTGATGGAATAAAAGATTACCTTACAGCCGAAAGCGGTAGCGATCGCTGCGGCTCTCCTGCCGATATTCCCCATTCCTACAATGCCCCATGTCTTACCTTCTAATTCATAAAAAGGTCTGTCAAAATTAGAAAAACGATCCTGTGCACTGTAAGCGCCGGATTTTACATATTCATCATAGTAGGGCAGCTTCTGGCTCAATGCCAGCGCCAGAGTAAAAGTATGCTGTGCCACCATGGCTGTGGAATAGTCCACCACATTTGCCACCTTGATGCCTCTGGACTTGCAATATGCCAGATCACAGTTGTCGTATCCGGTGGCAAGCTCACAGATCAGCTTCACATTGGGGCAATCCTTCAGGGATTCCTCTTTCATGGGAGCCTTGTTGCAGACAATGACATCCGCATCGCCCACACGCTCTGCCACTTCCTGTGCAGTAACGGTATTCGGGTAACTGGTCACTTCTCCCAATTCATTAAAGCAGTCCACCGGCACATCCGTGCCGGCGCTGTTTCTCTCCAGCAATACAATCTTCATCTCTTGCAATTTCTCCTGTCTTTTGTTTTCTTTTCGTAATAGCATAATAACATAGTAGAATAAACGATTTTTCCGGGCTATCGCCCTACTTACTTATTCCATCATACAGCAACAGCGTAATGAAATCAATTCATTACGCTGTCCTTTTCTACTTTTGAAACATATTACTGCCGGGGTGATCCCGCCTCTGTGGCTTACAATCTCTTCAGCAGTTCTTCTCTCTGTGTCTCGTAACCGGGCTTGCCAAGCAGAGCGAACATGTTCTTCTTGTAGCTCTCTACACCGGGCTGGTTGAAAGGATTTACACCCAGCAGGTATCCGCTGACACCACATGCGAACTCGAAGAAGTAGAACAGCTCGCCAAGATAGAACTCATTTACCTCGGGAACGGTTACCATGAAGTTGGGAACCTGACCGTCGGTATGTGCCAGAATGGTTCCGTTCATAGCGCTCTTATTGACGAAATCAACGGTCTTGCCTGCCAGATAATTCAGACCATCCAGATCTACAGGCTCCTCGCCGATCGTAAGCTCCTCTCTCGGAGTGTCGATATTGATCACGGTCTCGAACATTACACGGGAACCGTCCTGAATGAACTGACCCATGGAATGCAGATCGGTGGTCAGATCCACGCTTGCGGGGAACAGACCCTTGTTGTCCTTACCTTCGCTCTCACCGAACAGCTGCTTCCACCACTCACTTACATAGTGAACAGCGGGCTCATAGTTCGCCAGGATCTCGACACTCTTGCCCTTGCGCAGTAAGATGTTACGCAGAGCCGCATACTGCAGCGCATCGTTCTCTTCGAAATCATTCTCCAGGGCACGCTTTCTTCCGCTGGCTGCACCTTCCATCAGCTTGTCGATATCAGCACCGCTGACAGCGATCGGTAACAGACCTACTGCGGTCAGTACGGAGAAACGTCCTCCTACATCATCGGGTACTACGAAGGTCTCGTAACCTTCCTCATCGGACAGATGCTTTAAGCTTCCCTTCGCCTTATCGGTGGTAGCATAAATTCTCTCTGCCGCGCCCTTCTTGCCGTATTTAGCTTCCAGCTTCTCCTTGAATACACGGAAAGCAATAGCGGGCTCTGTGGTGGTACCGGACTTGGAGATCATGTTGATGGAGAAATCTCTGTCGCCTACTACATCCATCAGGTGCTTCAGATAGGTGGAGCTGATGGAGTTACCACAGAAGTAGATCTCCGGAGTCTTACGTACACTCTTATCCAGTACATTGTAGAAGCTGTGGCTTAAGAACTCGATAGCCGCTCTGGCTCCCAGATAAGAACCACCGATACCGATAACCAGCAGAACGTCGGAATCACTCTGGATCTTCTTCGCTGCTGCCTTGATGCGGGCGAACTCTTCCTTATCGTAATCTACGGGAAGATCGATCCATCCCAGGAAATCATTGCCTGCGCCGGTCTTGGATACCAGGGTCTCCTTCGCATCCAGGGTAAGCTTCTTCATGTAACCGATCTCTTCTTCAGAAATAAAAGAGCCGGCCTTGGAATAATCAAATGTAACTTGTCTGCTCATAATGCTCCTCCTTATATCTTGCAGATATATCACGCATTCTTGCGTTACTTACTTAAAAAATCCGTTTTTATTTTAACAAAGTTACATCTCATTTTCAAGACATATCTATAGATCCGGGGAATGTTTTCTGAATTCTTTCGGACGTCTGGCATTTTCCGCTATACTGTAAGTAATTCCTGAAGCAATGCCTGTAATTCTTCCTCCGTGACTCTGGCGGGATCCTCCGGTCTCTGCGGCAGCACTTTTTCTCCCGGCTTTTCATGTGCGGCATTTTCTACGGAAAATACTTCTCTGTCCAGACGATCTGCCGTCTCCTCCGGCTGCACCGCTCTGCTGCGGATCGGCATCAGTTCCACCGTCCGTCTGCCGGAAGTACGCTGCCTTCTTCCCGCCTTTCCGCCGGTTGCGATCTCCTCCACCAGACTTCCCGGGCCGTAGAGTCTCTCATAATCCTGCTCCGTAACGGGGATCCGGCCCGACAGATGATTTTCCAGATAATCAATGAGGTTCGTCTTTAATATTCTGCGTTTTCCCTTGATATCCACCATGGCTGACAAGGAAAAATAAAGATACATTCCTAAGAAGCTTACTATATAAAAAGGCAGGATTTCCCCCAGCATCCTTCCGCCCATGATCCCCTTGCAGATCCCGACACCGGCAAACACAATGGAAAACAGCATGCACTGGCCGGACAAATGATACCAGGCATCAAAGGATAGGTGTCCAAACGCCAGCCGGTTGAGGAACTTGTCCACAAACACCGGAATGTTTGATACTCCACCATTTAACTGGTAACAATTTGCAAATTTTACTTTACACTGTTTCAACAGGCGGTTATTCGTCGTTGCCATATTATCTGTCTCTTTTATCATCGTATGGTAAAATCCTGCCAGAAGCAGACGCACCAGAATACTAAGTCCCAGAAATACCAGAATTCCGGTTGTGATCACTTTTTCTTCTTTGAAAATCGTAAACATAACCTGCGCTCCTTTCTATCGCTTCCTTAGAGTATAACGTATTAGAGGCTTGTTTTGTACGTTTTTTCATCGTCATTCTTCTACGTTGCCGAACAGAAAAAGTATTTCTTTTACATTTTTCGTGAAAAGAAAACCTTGTACATATTGTTGTATAAATGCCGAAAATCTGCTATAATCACTCCTTAGAAATTCAGTTTGAAAAGGATGGTTTTACATATGATATACAAGACAAAAGGTACCTGTTCCACTTCGATCGATGTAGAATTAAAGGATGGTGTTATTGATTCCGTAAAATTCACCGGTGGATGCAACGGTAATCTGCAGGGAATCAGTGCTCTGGTAAAAGGAATGAAGCCGGAAGAAGCAATCAGCCGTCTCAAGGGGATCCGCTGCGGTTTCAAGCCTACCTCCTGTCCTGACCAGCTGGCTCATGCCCTGGAAGAAATGATCGCACAGTAATCTCACCGACAAGAAGGATTTTATTATGAAAAAAATCGTATTGACCGGCGGCGGAACTGCCGGACATGTAACCCCCAATATTGCTTTATTACCGGCGCTGCAGGCGGCCGGCTATGAAATTGCCTATGTGGGATCTTATGAAGGCATTGAGAAAAAGCTGATTGCGGATTTCAACATTCCCTACACAGGCATTTCTACGGGCAAATTCCGCAGATACCTGGATCCGAAGAACTTCTCCGATCCGTTCCGTGTCATAAAGGGATTTGTGGAAGCGAGAAATTACCTGAAAAATTACCAGCCGGATGTAGTCTTCTCCAAGGGGGGCTTCGTAAGCGTCCCGGTCGTCCGCGCTGCAGCTTCCTTACATATTCCCTGTATCATCCACGAATCGGATATGACACCGGGACTGGCCAATAAGCTGTGCATTCCCGTGGCAGAAAAGGTATGCTGCAATTTCCCGGAGACTATGAAAAATATCCCTGCCGACAAGGCTGTCCTGACCGGTTCTCCCATTCGTGCGGAGCTGGCACAGGGCAGCAGGCTGGCCGGACTGAACATGTGCGGTTTTACTGCCAATAAACCTGTCATCATGGTCATTGGCGGAAGTCTGGGTGCAGCTAACGTGAACAAGGCTGTCCGCGATGCATTGCCGAAGCTTCTGGAGGATTTCCAGGTAGTACATCTCTGCGGTAAGGACAAAATCGACAACCTGTTGTTAAATACACCCGGATATAAACAGTTTGAATATATCAAAGCGGAATTAAAGGACATCTTCGCCATGGCGGACATCGTCGTTTCCCGCGCAGGTGCAAATGCAATCTGTGAGCTGCTCGCCCTCAAAAAGCCCAATCTGCTGATTCCGCTTTCTGCAGGTGCAAGCCGCGGCGACCAGATTTTAAACGCACGCTCCTTTGAGGCACAGGGCTTCTCCATGGTGATCGATGAAGACTACCTGTCACCCGGTCTTCTGATAGAAAAAGTGCATGCACTGTACTGCTCCAGACAGACCTATATTGACGCGATGGAAAAAAGCCGCCAGACCAATGCAATTCCTTCTATTCTGGAAATTATAAACGAGATAACGGGCTGAATTTCCGACATATAGAAAACAAGAGGACGCATGCTCTGCAAACCCTTTAGGGCTATATACAATAGAATGCACGCTTTGCGAGCATTCTATTGTCATGTACCATAGAATGCAGCTCTGCGAGCATTCTATGGTCACGAATAAAAAGCGCTGTGCAAATGAACGATTCGGCAGAAAACAGCCTTTCCTTTTAGGAACGGCAGTTTCCAGACTCCGGATACATCAAATGCACAGCGCTTTTTCCTGATATTTGCGAGGATGAACGTGCGTCTGTCTTATCCAAGAATTTCTTCTTTTACAGCTGCCAGCTCTTCTGCGGTCGGGCTGGTCTGCTTCCAGTTGATCGTCTGTCCGTCATTTTCATATCTGGGAATCAGGTGGATATGGAAATGAGGAACAGTCTGTCCTGCTGTCGCACCATTATTCTGAACGAGGTTAAAGCCATCGCAGTGTAGCTTCTCCGTCATCTGACCTGCCATCTTTTTCGCCAGGGAAAATGCTTTCTGACACCAGTCATCCGGCAGCTCATAAAGATTTCCAAAATGCTCCTTCGGCATCACGAGGGCATGTCCCTTTGTCGCAGGTCCAAGATCCAGGATCACGCGGAAGCTGTCGTCTTCATACAACGTATTGGACGGAATCTCTCCGTTTGCAATTTTACAGAAAATACAATCATCTTTTTTCATGTGAAAATCCCTTCTTTCTAAATACCGGCGGTATAATGCTTAATAAAAATCCAAGAAGAAAACCGCTCAACAATCCGCCTACATGCGCCGCATTGTTCACATACGCACTGCCAAACCCTGCATACAGAGACAGGACAACGGCGAATACCGCTCTTTTCAGGGAAATTCCCGCAGCCGCTCCTTTTTTGACAATTACCAGAAAAAGCAACGCACCCGTCAGCCCGAAAACCGCTCCGCTGGCTCCGATCGATTCATAAAAGCTTCCAGTTGAAAGCTCATATGCCGCAGAAAGCAGATTTCCGAAAATCTCAGAGCCAAAATACAGGATCAGAAAGCGCACCTTTCCAAGGCATCTTTCCACCACATCGCCGCAGCAGTAGAGCAGCAGCATGTTGTTGAGCAGATGCTCGATGTCGGCATGCAGAAATGCAGCTGTAATCAGTCGATAAAACCCGCTGTGCTCATAGAGAAGATACACCACGCTGAAGCAGCCCTCCGATTCCATCCATTCTCCTGCTTTGGGCAGGATCAGTCCGATCAGAAAAAGAATGACATTCAACGCTACCAACACCACTGTACAATAAGGGATTTGGTTCTTTGCTCTACCAGCTTCCATCCCGTTGTTTTCCATCGTTTCCCGGTATGCCATAGCCGTTTTCCTCCTGAAATGAGGGTATCACTTACCTGTCCTGGTGTCAACGCTGTTCCTGCACTCTTTCATACCGAAAGCGCTCTCTTCCAAAGCATACCATATCCCCCTCCTGTAACTGCACGCTTTCGTTCGGAGAAAGCTTATGTCCATTGACACTCGTTCCATTTCTGGAATTCAGGTCGCGCACACTGATTCTTCCTCCGTATCCCTCCAGCCGTGCATGGATTCTGCTGACCGATCGGTCTGACAGCACGACGGAAACTCTTCCTTTCAGCTTTCCGATCGTAAGCGGAAGTCCCTTTAGCACAAGACGCTGCTCTTTCCCCTGCGCATTCAGGCAGTACAGCCCATCGTACTGCTCTGTCATGCTGTCCAGATCGGCAAAATAGACCGTCTCCTGACTGCCATTTTCATACAGCTGCTGCTCATAACTGTCCCATACCATCTGATCCATCCTGCTGACCGACACTTCCTCGCATTCCTCCCCGACAGACTTGCTCTTCCGAAATCCTGAAAACAACCGCTTCCACCAAGGTTTGTGCGCTGCTTTCTGTTCATCCCCCTCTGTCATGATATCTGAGGCGTATTCAGCGTCTTGATAAGAAACGCCTGTCAAAGCACCTCGCTGCCCTACAGCTCCCGACTCTGACGTACTTTCACTTTTTCGCAGCTCTACAGGCCATTCGCCATCCGGCAGCGTTATGCGCGCCCCAACGGTACTCCTGCAGCTCCAATCTCCCTCTCTGCCGTTTCGTCCACCGCTTTCCGTGTACGCCCCTGGCACACACCAACTGTGCTCCTTTCCCCGCCCGGTCTGCTTCAAATCCGCCATCTCTTTCTCCAGAAACGGCAGAAAAGAGGACAGCACAAAGTAATCCGCCTTGGAAAGCTTATAGAATTCATACGCAAGGTTTACTGCCTGCTCCTGTCCATGATCGATATGCTCCAGAAAGAAATCCGCCAGCTCTACATACTGTTTTCCAGTCTGTAGTCCGCCTGGATAAAAAGCAAAATAAAGCTCTCCTGTCTCCACATCCGCAAAAATTACCTCTTCCTCCAGAAGAACCCCGGACTCATCCAACATGTACTCCCCCAGCTGTGTCTGTACCGCTGCTGTATCCCGAATAATCCGTTCCAGGTCTGACGCCTTCATCCTCCGGCTTTCATACAGCCGTGCAAGCGGCTGGCGGGAAGTAATGTCATAGTATAAAAGCTCTTCCCCATCCAGATACCGCAGGCTGCACGGAAGCAGCCCTCCAATTCGGTTGTGCTGCATAATCCGGTAATCATACCGCTCCGCCATATCCTTGTCCTGGCAGGGTAATACCATATAGCTATGGTTCAATTCCCGTTTATAGATCACTTTTTCCGCAATCCGATCCTGTCCAATTTTTCGCTCCATCTGCTTATTCATCCCTCAGTTCCTTTCCTCTTCTGATTCCTCTGATATAAGCCGCCGCATTCCTGACATACGCAGTCTGCTTTACCTTCAGCCGCCCTCTGTCGCCAACAGCCGCCAACCGTGCAAGCGGCGTTTCCCGTTCCAAAGTCACTTCAACCCGAAGCATTCCGGCTTTGATCTGCCTTTCTTCTTTTCCAAAAGACAGAACCTCCCCCTCCAACAGCTGATTTAACTGCCCATCCGCATAACCGGCGTCCGGGCGTTCCTGTGCCGCACTCCGAAAAGCCACTGTATATGCCGCCTGCATCAGAAAACAGCCCTGATACAGATAACTGCAAAGTCCGATCAAAAGCACAATGAAAATCGAGGCAAGCGGAAGAAGCACCGCCGCTTCTACGACCACATAACCGTCTGCTTCCTTTTTTTTCTGATATTGGTTTTTTTCCATAATTTTCTCATCTTTACGTCTGCAACAGCTGCGTAATCACCGTCGCAGCAAACAAAAACGGGGCAAACGGCAGCCTACTGTTCTGATGAAGCACACCGATCCCTATTCCGCAGCCAGCTACAACACCAATCAGCAGACAGCCCATGCACAAAATTGAAACGCATGCTTTCCACCCCAGCAGCAACCCGAATACCAGCAGCATTCCCGCGTCTCCGCTCCCGACCTTTCCGGCAGTCAGGATTACAACGCTTTCCAGACATACCGCCGGAAGAATTGCTGCAAGCATTTCCCAAACACTCTCCGTTCCCTGCCAGATACGAATCCCGGACAGAATACATCCTGCGACCGCGCCAGCCAAAAGCACCGACAATGTAATCTTCCGCCTTTTGCAGTCCGTTACCGAACAACACACTCCAAATAAAACCGCCAATCCTGTTTCCATATTTTTCTCTCTGTCATCCGCACCGTGGACAGGCATGTCTGCCCATCTCCAGCGCCTGCATCAGCGTGACGCTTTCAATCGTCCGTCTGAGCCCGCTGCAGCTTACTGTATTATGATATCTGCTTCCTCCGTCCGTCACATAAATCAGCCGATTTTCTAACCGTCCCCTGCCAACACATACGCTGCATGGTGTATAATCTGCTGTTATTTCCTCCCGGTCTGCAAGGCGGATGGACGGATTCAAATAGAGACAGCTCCGTTCCCGGTGATAGGCTTCTCCTGATTTTGTAATATAAACCAGCTCTTCTTCCTGCCGTTCCCAGTCTTCTCCCGTCCCGTCCCCGCTGTAGCCAATCCATTTGTGCATCACGCACCCGTTTACGACATAGCTGCTCCGAAAAGCGGCTGTCCCAAATGGCGCAGAGACCGGCGTCAGCCGCATCAGCCGTACATCCGGTTCTCCATCCTCCTGCCCATAGGCATACAGCGCAAGCTGACGGGCCGTCTGATGCAGCTGCGCTTCTTTTGAGGAATACGTCCAAAATACCAGAAACAGCGATAAAAGATTGGCAACTGCAAACAGGAAAACCGGCAGTACAACTGCTGCCTCCACCGTCATGCCAGCCGGAAGCGCCCGGCGAGATGCCTTTTTTCGCCCCGGACAGATCCACCTGCGTATCCATCCGGCAATTCGGTCTTTGGGCTTCCGGGAATTGAGAGCATGTTGTCCGTATTTTATACTGCTGTCCTGGAGAGAAAACAGCAGCGCATTCGATAATAGGTTTCTCCAAAAAGGCATCCGGCCCGACCCTCCCCTCTTAATCGCTTATTCATACTCGTACCGCCTTGTGATTTCATAGCTTCCGGTATAGCCGCTGACTACCCGGATACATGCCTGCATCCCGTCGATCAGCCCATCCAGCCGAAAATTGCTGTTTCCCGGCGTCTGCCGGATATCGCTCTCCATCACATCCATCAGTCCTGCAATCGCCTTTTTTGCACCGTGACATACCAGCAGCGCGCCGAGATAATCCTGATAGCTCATCCCGTCCGCAGACGAACGATAGGAATCCAGATGGCTTCTGTAGGTCAACAGCTGAGAAAATGGCGTATTCCAGCTTCCCTCGCTTTTGACAAGCGGAATCTTATCCCCCCGCAGCAAAATTCGGACATCCTTGACACTTTCCGCGTATGCCCAGGCAAATAAAATCACGGTCGCTGCAAGGTCTTTTATCTCAGGCAAGCCAAGCAGTATGGCAATAACGCCCGCTGCGGTTTCCGCCTCCGCTTTTAAGCTGCTTCCAAATAGAAAGGCTGCGTTCACAGCTTCCCGAAGCAACAAAATCTCCTGCAGCGTCTTTTTCAGATTTTCCCGATCCTGCGTCTGCTGCTGCAAAATATATTCCACCTCGTAAGCGAGCGCGCTGTTTTCTTTCTCCTGCCCGAAGCTGCCGCATTTTTTCAGGATATAAGCATACAAAAGCCCCTGATCGACCAGGCTGTTCACAGCTTCCTTTCCATCCGACAAACCGGTTCCACTGTTTAAATGCCGCACAGACGGTCTGCCCGCCCCGGAAAGACACGCACTGGAAAGCTGCATTCCCTGCACCGCTGCTCCCAGAATTCCCTCGCTGCGCGTCGCCCGCACCGCATCCGACGGTGTTTCCGGAATTTCTCCATCCCAGTCTTTATCCTGAAGCTTTTTCCGGCGAAAAATCTCTTCTTTCAGCGATTCCTCGGCAGCATCCCACTCTGCTTCCAGATCGCGTCCCTGCAAATCTTCCAGCTGGTTTCCCTGCTCCAGCAACGTTTCCGCCAAAGAAAGCCCGGAAATATCCTTCATATACTGGACGATATGATACTGCAGCACCGTCCCGCCATCGTCAGTTGCAACGCCCGCCTGCAAAAGCTCCACATCTTCTGTCGAAAGCCCCAGCAGGTCTTTTGCCCCTGCTGTTGGAAATTCCTCCTGTGGACGCAGATTCCGCTCCATATAACGGAAAATATGTTCTTCCGTCCGATGATAGGATGGATCGCCGGTCTGATACGCCGTATCGATAAAAAACAGGTCATACTGATCCAACATTTCCCGATGATATTCCGCCAGCGCAGAATCCAACGCCATATCCGCACAGCACTCTATGTACATTCGAATCGTGGAGATTCTGACCGCCGTCAGGACGGCCAGAATCAGCGAAAGCAAAATGCCCATAACAAGTGCAAGATATACCGTCATATAGCCAGGCGTACTCTGCTTTCTCTCGCTCCAGGGCTTATCTACACAGGATACAGCACGATGCACGTCTGCGTACTTTTCTGCTTTCTGCCTCATATCTTCCCTGCCTGGGACGTGATTTTGCCAAAAATATTCGTCACAAGCTCGGTAATTCTGTCTTTGAAAATCAGCACAAGTCCAGTTGCGACTAAAATCAATAACACGACTTCCACAGTTCCGACTCCATCTTCATTTCTGAGCACCTCATACACTCTTCTCTGCAGCTTCCATGCTCCATTCACTGCACGATTTTTCCAATACATCAGCATATTTGTTCCTCCTCGTCTTCCTATCATTTATCGTTTCTTACTGCGCGTTCGATGCAACGTTTCCCAGGCCCCGTCACAGTCCTCCGAAGGAGAGCCACGCCGGTACCAGAATCAGAATCATCACCACACTCAGCATCAGCAGCATCGGAAATAACAATTTTGTCTGTGCTTCCTCTGCTTTTCTCCGCGCGGCAGCTTTCTGTTCCTCGAACGCATTCTCTGCCTCCTGTCCGAGTGCAGTGATCAGTTCGCCTGTTCCCCTGCGGATGTTCTGGGCCAGCAATGCCGCGCACTTTTTATATTGCGGCAGACGGGTGCGTTTTCCAAAACGTTCCAGCGCTTCGGTCTGCGTCATTCCGCTTTCCATTTCCCGAAATGTCCGGCGCACCTCTTCGTAAACAACACCATTCTTTTCTTTGGAAAGTCTCGCAAAAATCTGTCGGATCGGCATTCCAGTCTGCGCAAGCAGCGTCAACCGCGCTAAAAAGGACGGATAGGCCAATGCGAGCTCTTCCTGCCTCGCTTCTCCTTCTTTTTCCAAATCGTGATCATATGCAAACGAAATCAAACCTGTCCCTGCTATCGTCAGACATAAAATCCACAGCCCATATGGTTCCTGATGCAGCCGCCATTTTACAGGCTGCTCTTCCAGTGTTTCCGGCAGCGCTGCCGACGCTTGCTGCAGACTGCGCTCTGCTTCCAGCTGCCGTCCGGTTTCGCGCATCAGTCGATCTGCCAGACTGTCTCCCTTTGGCACAATCCGCACTGCAAAGGAGCATTCCCGCTCCTGCTCAACACACTGCAGTCGGACGCTCAGCACTACCAGCTCTCCGCCTTCCTCCACCCACTGTTTCCGAATCTGTCCGGAAGCATCCATCAGGTCATAGCAGTCACTCTGCCAGCTGCCCGTCACCAGCCCGCCGCAGAATCTCTCCGGCAAGTCCAGATCGTCTTCCACGCTGTCTGGGTTTGGAATTGCCGCTACCCAGCGCTCCAGCTCTACCTGTGCCTGATCCAGAAGCGCTGATGCCTCATCTTCTGACAGCTCCTGCTCCGGCACCGATACCGAAATCCTCCGCAGCTTTTCGTCTCCGACCTCAGCATCCAGTACATACGTCCGGTCACCTTCCCCGCTGTCCGGGCGAAGCAGTTCTGTCAATGGTTCTAAACCTCCTGTCGTCAAAAAAATCTGACAAAGCAGTGCCATCGCCAGTCCGGCGGACAGGATCGCCAGTAGACGCTCTGTTTTTTGAACCTGAAATTCCCGATATTTGAGGGCGCCTATTTCCCGTCCCCAGATCCGGCACAAAATTTCCTGTCTCTGCCTGTTTCCCGTTTTCCTGCCGCCTCGGTTTCGTTCCATTTTTTTCTGCAACACTACCAGCCGCAGCGCACACGAATGAAACAGTCCAACCTTTTTTCCTTTTTTCTGTTTCCACATGTCCTCTATCACGCCCGAATATCCATAATCTTCTCCGCCAGCACGCACGACGCCAGATACAGCCCGAGGCAGACCGTCATAATCGCGATTCCTGCCGGGTTATGATACAGTCCGTCAAAGAATCCCTTCGACGACACCTGCATATAGCCGTAGAGTAAAAACGGAATCAGCATCATCACCTTCTGCTCATATTTTCTCGATGCCAGCATCGTCGCAATATCCCGCTGCGTTTCCATCCGCTGTCCCGTCAGGTCTGCCGTTCTCTGAATCATCTCCTTTAAGTTGCCGCCCAGATGCCGCGCTGTTGCAAACACCTCTGTAAAATCCCGGATTTCTTCGATGCCGCTGCGCCTGCCAAAATCCAGAAGCATCTGCTCCAGCGCCACCCGGTTTGTCAGTCCCTTGCGAATCAGTGCAAGCTCCTGTCCCATCTCGCTATTTTGTCCGTAAAGGACGCCGATTTCACGTTCCACATCCAGGAACGCATTTTCTATGGAGCTCCCTGCCTGGATACCTGCCGTTACCATCAGGATAGTATCCTTAAATTGCAGAGAGAGTCTTTCCTTTCTTTTTTGAATTCTGTTCTTTTTGTCGCGTCCGTATAAAACCTTCCATACTGCCGGAAACGCCAGCATTCCAAGCCATGACCGGTAGAACATCCCTGTAAAAGCGCCTGTTGCAAAAAATGCTTTGAAAAAGCAGAGCAAATATTCCTGCCAGGAAAACCGGTATTTGGAATAGTCTGTTTTATTTTCAGCCAAAGCCTGCCGCTTCCAGCTTTTCCACATGATAAAGTTCTCCTTTCTTTTCCAGTTTGCCGCTGACCTTTTCCCGCGTACTGTTTTCGTCCTCTTCAAAGGCATACAGCGTCCTGGTCGTAATCTCCCCTTCCGAAAATCCTGTAATTTCTGCGATTTCCAGTACCTTTCTGGTTTTGTCCCGCATCCTTCCAAGATGCACTAAAATATCAATTCCCGATGCGATCTGTCTTCGTATGGCAGACAATGGAATGTCCATTCCCATCAGGAGCATGGTCTCCATCCGAAGCAGCATGTCCCGCGCTGTGTTTCCGTGCCCGGTCGACATACTCCCGGCGTGCCCGGAATTGTAGGCGGTCAGCAGCTCACAGATCTCTGCACCGCGAACTTCCCCGACGATAATCCGATCCGGCCGCATTCTTAAACTGCTGCGGATCAGATCCCGCACGGAAATCGTTCTGCATCCCTCCATGTTGGCGTTTCTGGTTTCGAGAGAAACCAGATTTTGCGCATATTTTAACTGTAGCTCCGCGCTGTCCTCGATCGTCACGATTCGTTCCTCCGGCGGAATCGCCTGCGACAGCGCATTTAAAAACGTCGTCTTTCCGCTCCCCGTACCCCCGCTGATAAAAATGTTGTACCGGCACTTTACCAACAGTTCGAGAAAGCTTTTGCATTCTTCTGTAATCGACCCAAGTGCCACCAGCCTGTCCAGCGTCATTCCCTCTTCCGGAAACCGCCGGATTGTCATCGCAGGACCGTTTAACGCAACCGGAGAAAGCACGACGTTTACCCGTGAACCATCGGAAAGCCTTGCATCCAGAATCGGAGACGCCTCATTGACAACCCGGTTGCAGCCCGCCGCGATCTGCTGAATCACATCCAACAGCCGTGCAGGACTTTCAAACCGTCCCTGCCACTGCGTAAGCCTGCCGTCCTTTTCGATAAAAATCCGATCCGGCCCATTGACCATGATCTCCGTAATCCGCTTGTCCTCCAGAAGCTCCTGCAGTACATCGAAACCCCGAATCGCCGCAAACAGCTCTCTGCCGAGCTTTCTTCGCTCTACCACGTCCAGCCTGCCGATACAGTCGCTTCTGCAGAGCCTTTCATCTATCAGCCGTCGTACCTGCCCATCCGAAAAATCCAGTCCGCAGTCCAGCTTCTGCAGAATTTCCTGCTTCACCTGCACGCGGAACTGTTCATACACCGCCCTGCTCATCTGCATCCAACACTTTCTTCGTATATTCCGCCAGCTCCCCGGACGACAGATTTCCGATGTCCTTAGGCAGTTGACAGAAAAATGGCAATTTTAACTTTTTCGAGCGCTCCCAGACGTCCGAATAATCCGTCCGTTCCAGCGTCTCCCGATACTGAGCAAGCTTCGCGGCGGCAAAGCCGTCCTCCCGTACGATCGTGTAAATCCTCGTACAACGCCGCAGGACATCAAATAATCCCTGCACCCCATCCGACAGATCCAATAGAATGACGTCATATTGCCCGTCATCCAATAAATCCAGCAGACGCCGCCATTCCTCTCTGGCGATTCCGTACAGATCGTACCCGCATGACGCCGGAAGAATGAAATCCATTCCGTTAATGCACTCCGCTGCCTGATACAGTCTGCCTAAAAACTGCTCCTTAGACTCCTGCAAATAGTACAGCAAACTTGCAAACTCCGTGTTATCCGCCTGTTTTCCAAGCATCTCGGTCAGCCCTGCACAGCATTCAAAATTCAGATACAGCACCCTCTTATTTGCCGCCAGAAGCTGTCCCATCGTCAGCGCAAGCGTTGTCTGCAGGCTGCGTCCTACCGGCGTATAAAATCCGTACACGCAAGCCTTCCCTACCGTCTGCAAAAATGGCAATTTCTCTGTTTGCATCGCCGTCTCCGTGACTTTTTTTGCAATCCGGAGCACACTGCTGTACTTGCTCACGCACGGAAGCTCCTGTACCGGGCTGTTTTCTTCCTCCTGCAGCAAAATGACATGCCGTACCCAGTCCTTCATCTCTTCCCGAAAAAGCCCCTGCGCGATCAGCAAAATCTGTACCGGCTTTCGGGCGAGAGAATCCTGTAAACGCTCTGCTCCCGTAAAAGCCAACACCTCAAACGGAAAATCCTCCCGTCTGCTCAGCGCATCCATCAGCCTGCATGCATACGCCTCCTCCGGATCGCAAATCGCCAATGTCCGTCTATTCAATTGTTCGTATTCCTCCTGGTAATTTCCTAAACAATAGAATACACGCTCTGCGAGTATTCTATTGTCATGAATAACAGAATACAGAATTCAGAAAATATAAGAACCGCTAATCAGCGGTATGGACCGGGATCAGATGCCTCTGCATTGATCCCGCCTGATGGTAAGACAAAGTATAGACCGGATTTTCTGTACTGTCCAGCGCAAGATAGTACCTTAAATGTTACTTGTGACGTTTTGACAAACCTGGTATGCAATCTTTATGTATTTTTACCCCATCAAATACACCCGCACGCCGTACAACAATGCAACACCCGGTAGTCCGAGAAATCCAGACGTCAACGCACTCAGCGCATTGATTCCGACGCACGCATCCAGTCCTTTTTCCTGCAGATATCCGTTTATCAAACAAATGGCGATCATTCCAAAAACCAGCCGCAGCATAAAATTCAGCGCAAGCTCCGCTCCCTTTTTCATAAGCCCTCCCGCCCGGACTTCGTTGATCTATATATATTCCTGCCTGTCACGCAGATATTCGTATCATACGATGGAAACAACCGCAGATATTTTTTCTCCCTGCCCGGATATTCATTGTCCGGATGTATATTTCTTCCAGTTTTTCTCTATACTGTAACAAACTCCCCTGCCAAAGCTGTCAGAATACCGGGGATTTCGAACGTTACCACTTTATCTGTCCGGGAGGAACACACATGAAAGTTTCTTTTCGCATCGGCGGCAGACCGTCCGCTGAGCTTGCCTCAAAAACGCCCGAAGAAGCCTTGAGAAACAATCTGCAGCTCGCCAAATGGGAGCTGGACAATGCCTATGCCGGGTTCGAATACGCGACCGATCCCGATCTGATCGACTGCTACATTTTTCAGCTCAATGCCGCCATGAAACGTTACCGTTATCTCCTCAATCAGTGGAATGGACTTGATAAAGTCTCTGCAGGAGACGTGTAATTTGGCGCATAAGATCCTTCATGACCGTATTTTTCACACGATACAAAAGTGGAAAACAGGAGCAAACAAAGGGGCCTCTTTTTCGATGCGCTTTCTGTAAAAAAGGACCTTGGATTCCCCCTGGAACCCTTGGTCCTTTTCTCTCTCTGACAATATCTGCAATGCGTGTATTCTATTGGTTGCGACATCAGAATACCCGCACAACACATTTCTCAGAATGCAAATACCAGTGCGCCATATGCAGGCAGGTCAAAGGTAATCCGGTACGGCTTGTAGTCGCTGGGCTCTGCAGTTGCTGTATAATCGGTTTTCAGTTCTTCTCCGCTGCCGCCAAAGCGTTTTTCCGCGCTGTTTAACACCAGCTTATATTTCTTCTTTTCCGGTACCCCAACGCAGTAATCCTTACGCTCTACCGGCGTCATATTCAATACAAAAAGCAGTCTCTTTGTCTTTTCTCTACTGGTTTTACGAATAAAGCTGTAAGTGCTGCGATCTGCATCATCCGCATTGATCCACTCAAAACCGTCCCAGCTGTTGTCGATCTCATACATACAGGGATATTTTCGATAAAGCTTTAAAAGCTCTGCCACGTAATCCTGCAGTCCTTGATTCAGCTCATTTTGCAGCAGGAACCAGTCCAGCTCACGGGCCTCACTCCATTCGCGCTCCTGTCCGAACTCCTGTCCCATGAACAAAAGCTTTTTGCCGGAATGTCCGAGCATATAAGTATAGCCGACGCGCAGGTTTGCGTACTTGTCCACCTTGTAGCCGGGCATTTTGTTGACCATCGAGCATTTCAGATGTACGACCTCATCGTGAGACAGAGGTAAAATATAGTCCTCCGCATCGTTATAAGACATCGCAAAGGTCAGCGCATGATGATCATTCTTCCTAAAATAAGGATCCAGCTTCATATATTCACAGAAATCGTGCATCCAGCCCATATTCCACTTAAACGTAAATCCAAGGCTGTCACTGCCGATTTTTCCGGTCACATTTGGCCACGCCGTAGACTCTTCTGCGATCGTCATGATACCCGGATAAGTTCCACGGATCACGGAATTGAAATGCTTGAAAAATTCGATCGCGTCCAGGTTTGTATTGCCGCCGTAACGGTTCTGTACCCATTCGCCGTCTTTTCTGCCATAATCCAGATACAACATAGAGGCAACCGCATCCACACGCAGTCCGTCTACATGGAATTCCTTAATCCAGTACAGGGCATTTGTGATCAGGAAGCCCTTAACCTCGCTCTTGGCATAGTTGAATACTTTAGTTCCCCACTCAGGATGCTCGCCCATTCTGGGATCGGGATATTCAAACAGCGCCTCACCGTCAAAATCTGCCAGACCGTGGGCATCCTTGGGAAAATGGGCGGGTACCCAGTCCAAAATGACACCGATCTTATTGCGGTGCAGCTTATTGACCAGATATGCAAAATCCTCCGGCGTTCCGTAACGGGAAGTCGGTGCATAATAGCCGGTTACCTGATAGCCCCAGGAGCCGTCAAACGGATGCTCTGCGATTCCCATCAGCTCGATGTGGGTATATTTCAGTTTTTTCAGATATTCTACGATACGATCCGCAAATTCTCTGTAATTATAAAATCCATCCTCCGTTTCCGGATGCTTCATCCAGGAACCGATGTGACACTCATAAATTGCAACCGGCGCTTTTTCCGGATCCTGCGCGTTTCTTTCTTCAATCCACTTGCTGTCCGACCATTTAAAATTGGTAATATCTGTCGTAACAGAAGCAGTTCCCGGACGTACCTCCCCCTGGTTTGCAAACGGGTCTGCCTTGTACAGCTTTCTGCCGTCCGGCGTGATAATCAGAAATTTGTAAAGCTCTCCCAGACCAACGTCCGGAATAAACGTCTTATAAATTCCGCCGGGTCCCAGCTTTTCCATCTGGTTTGCAGTCTCATTCCAGCTGTTAAACGTTCCAATCACAAAAACGCTGGCTGCGTGCGGTGCCCAGACGGCAAAGCTCATTCCTTTCTTCCCGTCTTCTACAGACTGATGTGCGCCCAGCTTTTTGTAAATATCGTAATGCGTCCCCTGAGCAAACAGATACTGGTCGGCCTCCGAAATGTATACCGTTTCCGGCACTTTCGCCGCTTTTACTGCTTTCGCTGTCTTTGCCTTTGCCATAATAACCCCCTGTTTGGATATATTTGAAACGCTCAGATAAAGTCTTTCTCCCGCAAAATAATCATGTCATCTTCATCGTAGCGTCTCCGAAGCACAATATCTATAAAGTGTCCGATCGTCTTACGGTTTGCATGAGCAATCGCCTCATCCACGATGTCACGCACTTCCCCCACCGTAACGGCATGCGAACTGGTCTGCATATCCTCGATTCTGGTATGCAGGGCGAGCCTGCCGAGCTCGTCGATCGAATACTCCTGTGTATATGCGTACTGACAGCCGTATTTTACCAGCGTTGCGCTGTCCAGCGCCGCGATATCAAACCGCGCGGTAAAGCTTTCCATCAGTCTTCCGTTTTTCTTATATAAACGGTCGATCGCCCGTTTTTCATCCAATACAAATACAATGATGCCGGTATGTTCCTGATTCAATGCGTCTGCAAGCTTCTCACATCCCTCGTTGGAAAGCTTTCCGGCTTTCTCAATGACGAGCGCGCCGTTTGCAACCTTTTCCACAAGCGCTTTTGCATCTTTTTTATTGATCAGCTCCGCGTTCACTTTGGCAACCTTGCCGGAGAAGTTTCCGTCGGACGCCTGAATTTCACGGATCATACATTTTGTCAGTTTCAGTGTACCGGAGCCTGGCATACCGGTAATCACAACGTTTCCAGTGTACGCAGAAAGGCTGATTTCATCCAGCGCTGCGACCAGCTGGCGCATTGCGCGTTTGGTCGGGATGAACTGGGCAAAAAGCTTGCGTTCTGCCTTTGTCATGCTGCGCACACGCTCGGCTGCCTGCTGTTGGGATACACGCTCCTGCAGTCGCTTTTCTTCGCCGGAAGCCTCCGGCTGCGGTGTAGGTGCTTCCTGACGCGGTGCTTTGGTTTCTTCTGTTGCAGGCGCTCCGATCCTTTCCGGTGCGGCCTGTTTCGCATAACGCTGTACCGGCTCTGCATCCTGCGCTTCTGTTTCTGCATTCTGCTCTGTGTAGCCCTGTGCGGCATCCGCCACCGGCGGCGCTTCCTCGATCTCTTCGAGTTCTTCCGTTTCGGTTTCTCTGGACGGATCGACAAGCGGTGCTTCTGCTGCAGTCGTCTCTACAGCAGCTCTGTCTCCTACAGGCGCTTCCTGATTTTCCGCATTTGCAGGAGCTTTCTCGTCTTCTACCGGCAGGGATTCTTCTCTCTGCAGCTGTTCCAGCACGCCGTTTCTGGAGCTCTCATCAAAATCATCAAACAGGGAACCTGTCTGCTGGAGCATCCACTGTCTGGTTTCCTGTTTTCTCTTTTCTTCATTTTCCTTTTTCAGCCGTTCCCATTCCTTGAGCACCTCTTCGATGTTCATCTGGCCGGTCGTCTGGCGTTCTATCTTAGTGTTTCCCACAACAGCCTTCCTTTCCGGCTGTCTTTCCGGGACTGCCGCAGCCTTTTCCTGTATTTCCACGCCCTGTATGTGTTCGATTTTGTCGGTTTCCATCGGCATCCAGGGAGTCTCCACCACCGCCGGATGGATTTCCTGCATTCCGGCATCCGCAGGATCTGTCACCGCAGGAGTCTGTTCCGGCGCGGGCTGCGCCGCGAGGATGGGTGCCTCAGGCTGCGCGTTTACCGGCTCGGCAACGTAAGCGCATGCCCCGCTGGACGATGCGACAGGTAATGTCGGTTCTACATCAGCATACACCTGCGGTGTGCTTTGTGTAGGCTGCACGCTGACGGACTCTGCCACGTCCACTGCATCTGCCGCCAGCTTCGTCTCTTCCGTATCGAGCTGTCCCGTTGCCTGTGCGTCCCACTGGTCAGATTCTTCAAGGACACGGGAAATGTCTTCCTGATATTCTCCATTTCCATTTTCTGCAGCGTAAACGGTCTGCTGATTTTTCATCAGGTCAGGTTCTTCTTGCTCAGGAGAAGCCGTCTTTACCTCTTCCCTGTCAACCGCAAACACGTCACGCATGCTCGCGGCAAGCGCTTCCTGTAAATTGATCGTATTATATTGTCCCATATCCATCGGTTTTACATGGATATCCAGATCTGCTTTTTCTTTGCTTTCAGCAGACCGGACTGCCTGAGTCTGTTCCTGTACAGGCGCTTCCTGCGGTTCTTCCTCTACTGCGTTTCTGCCGCCGTACTGACTGTCGTAAAGCTGCTGCTGTGCAGGTGAAAGCGGTACATACAGGCGCTTTAACTCCATCGCCTTGAGCACATATTTGCCCTCACCGAACCAGAGGATCAGCTGATCGCACTCCTCTACACACTCCGTGGCAAGTCCGACCCTGTGATACAAAAATGCCAGCTCATATGCCCACTTTTCATTATATTCGCGTTTTTTGTACTCTTTCAAAACAGCGATCCGCTCTTCCAGGCTGATATCCTGTGCCTCGTAAATTTTATACAACAGAATATACTTACTGTTATCGTTTGGCGAAAGCTGTACAAACTGCTTATAGTATTCCACAGCTTCCACAACCTGGCCGGTCTTGATCGCCAGATCACACAACGCATAGACAATCCGCCTGTTCTGCGGACTTTTTTCATTTGCCAAAAGCAGGATCTCCCTGGCGTCGTCAAATCTTCGGTTTATCTTATAAACATCGCTGATAATTCCAAGTGTGGAGGTATTACGGACCTTTTTCCAGTCGATCGTATCCGCAATCTGTGCAGACTCCTGAAAACGGCCCTTTTTGTTCAGCGTCTTGATCTCTTCAAGGCGCAGCTTATATTCGTACTTATCCAAGGTACTCACCTCATGATTTTATCTTATCGGTCAGGTATCCGCAGCTGTGTCTTCGGTACAGAATTTCAAAATATTCCGCGAACGTTCCATTTTTCCGTCTTATATTTTTTCAAAATCGGGTATATTGCCCCACTTTTTACTTTCCTAAGTTTAACATAGCGCCTATACGTTGTCAAAACAAAAGAGACCGGATTTCCACATCCGCCCTCTTTTTTTTACTCAATTTTCCACATTTTCCCCTGCATATTTTTGGTAAAACCGCTTTAAAGCTTCTTTGGGCTCCGAAAAATCTGCTCCGTCCTCCTTTTCCGGCAGCGATTCCAGCTCATCCAAACGCTCCAACATTGCCTCCACTTCCGTCGCGTTAAACTCCCCATCCTCCGCTTCCAGCGTATACCATCGCAGCTTTTTCTGCAGAATACGTTTCTCTTCCAGTGAATTCTTCTTTTCAGACACGTTTCTGTCCTCCTTCTTTGTTGCCAGTCATACGTTGCGAACAGCTATCCTTCCAAAATCATCCCCGGATTCTTCATACCCCTGCCTGTCAGATTACTCCTCCATACAGCTTTTTAATTTTTGTCGCATTCGGAACAGCTTGACTTTTGTGTTGCTTTCCGATATTCCAATCTTTTCCCCAATCTCCGCGCAGGAAAATCCGTTTTCATAATAAAACTTCCAGATCAAAAGCTCCTGCATGGAAAAAATCTGCTCCAGAAAGGCGTTCCATTCTGCCTGTACATAATATCCTTCCTGACCGGAATCCGGCCTTCGGGCAGCTTTTTCTTCCTGCCCTGGGCCTTCTGTCTGTATTTTTCCTTGCTGCTCATACCATTTTTTCAATTTATTTTTAGCTGTCAGCAGCAAAAAACCTTTCTGATTCGGATGTCTGCGCACCTCCTGCCATTTCTGATATGCAACCAGAAACACCTCCTGTGTCACATCCTCTGCTGCCGCCAGATCTTTTTCAACCATATGACGGACATATCGGTATACAAGCCAATAACAGTTTGTATACAGTTCTTCAAAGTTATCAAACGAATTTCTCTCCCCACTCATCATGGTCCCCCTTTGTCTCGAAACAGTCGGTCTTCAGTACAGGCGCGAAATACTTCTAAGTACCTCCTCCAGGGCCTGCTCCTTTTCTCTGGGACAACCATCAAAAATTTCATCGTAAACCTTGTCTGTCAGGATTTCTCCGGTCAGAAGATAGGTAGGTTCAAGGTTCATCTTTTCATAAACGGTCAGAATCCGCGGAATTGTCAGTTTGCGGTTTCCACGCTCAATCTCCCCATAATAGGTGGTTGATACTCCAAGAAGCTCTGCTGCCTGTTCCTGCGTCAGGCCCATTATCCTGCGTTGCTTTCGGAGCCGTTCACCAATTTTGACATAAACATCCTTCTCCATGATGTCCACCTCCAGAATTTAGTCTGATATTCTTATCATACCTTCTGACTGCACAGATGAAGAGAAACTAACTGTTTGTATTTTCCAGTATTTTACAATCAGTTAGTTTGTATTTTGTCAAGATTTTACAAACTATTTGTATAGATATCGAAATGGAAAGATAAAAAGCTCGTCTTGCCGTAAAATTTATTCGTTCTGCCTTTTAAACATATCCGGGCATAAACTTTAAAAAGGACAGTCAGGCTCTTTATCGCGCCTGCTGCCCTTTTATCTTCGTCTGATATTTTGAATCGCCGCTTTTCTGCCGCTTTTCTCAGGAAAATCAGTCTTCCTCATCGTCTACATCCGCCGCTACTGCCGATGTCACAGAGGAAACAACCGCCACAATTACTGCAAAAAGAATGATCAGCAGTCCGCCTGCCAAAAGAAAAAATGTTCCGTCCATCTTCCGTCTGTCCTCCTTTTCCTGCCTGTAAAACAATAGGATGCACGCTCTGCGAGCATTCTATTGTCATGAATTATGATGTCTGAGTCAAAAGCCCCGGCCTTAAAGCCTGCTTCACAGAGTTCTCCACCGCTGTGTCTAAACTGTTATCAGTTTACCACAAAATCAGCTCTGTGACAATCATGATGTCAGAATCACAGGTTTCGAAAACAACCTGTGGCACACAATAAAATCTTTATAGCCAAAGGTCACGGTTCAACCTGAAATTCTGCGGTCAGCTCGGTCTTGCGGCTGTTTTCGTCGTCAAAAATCCGGCATTCTTTTTTCAAACGATACTGCCCTGCCTCCAGCCGGATACCATCAGCAGCCACATCCAGTGTTCCTTCTTTGGTTTCTCCTGCAACCGCCTGACTGCTTTCTTTTTGTGTTTCTAAAGCTGCGTCGGAATTTTCAACAATTTCCCAACCGTTTTCTGTGAAACGTTCCAGCGTATAATCTGTTCCCCAGCCGACGGTTTCTGTGTCGCTTTTATTGACAATCCGCCAGGTTATTTTTTCGGAGTTTACCTTTGCAACCTCTAGATAAATTTCTGCGAAGCAGGTCTCTGCGTTGTTGATCATACGTCCCTGTACCGCATTCTGGTCGGCTGCCGCCCCCTGATTTTCGCCCGCATCCGGAGTCACAGCCGCTGCATCTTCTGCCTGCAGTGCGATTCCATCCTCCGCACTCAGCCCTTCCATATCATAGGCCGCCATCTCCGGTCCGGGTTCTTCCGAATGCGGCCGCCACTGTGCAATTCCGGCTGCACCAATGCAGATAACGAGAGCTGCTGCTGCCGCCACTGTGCGCCGCTGTCGGTAAAAAAACAATTTTCCTTTTTTGGGCATTGCTACTTTATTTTCATCCGAAGTCCCTGCGCTTTCCTGATGCATCGGTTCCAGCGCCTCCGCAATATATCGCTCATCGATCTGTCCGATGGCATCGAAAAGCTTTTCATTCTTTTTCACAGTGCAATTCCCTCCTTTTCCAGATGCATTTTCAGCTTTGCCCGCATCCGAAACAACTGCGACTTTACCTTGCCTTCGCTGATATTCAAATTGCCTGCCAGCTCCTTAACCGGCTCTGCCCAGAAATACCGCCGGACAAATATTTTCCGGCTTTCGGCGTCCAGTGTTTCCAGAAAACGATTGATCGCTGCGGCGGTTTCCCTGCCCTCGATCTCGTCCTCTACACTTTTGCCGGACGGAATACATTCCTCCAGTTCGTCCAAAAGCGCCTGCGTCTCGCCGCTTCCGCGCTTTTGGGCATGCCCCGCCCGATATTTGCTGATCGAAAGGTTTCTCACTATTTTTCCCAGAAATCCCGCCAGAAATTCCGGTTTCCCGGGGGGAATCGCGTTCCAGGTATGCAGCCAGGTATCGTTGACGCATTCCTCGCTGTCCTCTTTATCGTTTAAAATCCGGAAAGAAATGCTGCGGCAATAGCTGCCGTATTTTCTGTCCGTTTCCGAAATTGCTTCTTCCTTTCGCGCCCAGTAAAGGGCGATGATTTTATCGTCCTCCATTGTTCCTCTCCTCTTCCGCGACTGCGGCCTGCTTTTTTGCTGAATCAATTATGCTGCCTGCAGGGATTCCGATCGTGTAAACCACGCGGGGTCGCAATTCTGCATTTCCCGGCGCAATGTACGTTCCTACTCCTTATAAACGCAGAATTTTCCTCCGGCGTTTCCCTGTTCAGCCATTTTTTGAATCTGTTTTTCTAAAAAAGAATGTGCCTTGGCACATTCTTGCGCCGAGTGCGCGGTTGCTTTAGCAACCATCTACCCTTGCGCGGAGCGTTTTTATTTCATAGGACGCATTTTCCTATGAAACAATAGAATGCACGCTTTGCGAGCATTCTATTGTCATGAATAAAATTTTAGGAGAGCCATGTGACTCTCCTAATTTTCGTTCTGGCACGCTCAGATCAGTTTTGACGAAACCAGAAAAATAAACCACGCGATACATCCGATGATTCCGATCAGGGATACCAAAATCATGATCCCGGCGCGTTTTTTACGAAACGCGCGGATCAGTCCTGCAAGCAGCAGCACAATGGATGCCGCTGCAAGCGCGATAAAGAACCATACAAACAAAAATCCGTACAATCCCACCTGATCAATCGCAAGCACAATAAACGTCACAAGCATGATGAATTCCACGATATGCCAGAGCAGTCTTATTTCCTGTCCGCGTTCCTGACGGACACCCTGCCGGTATTCTTTTTTCTCCTGGCGGCGCTGCAGCTTCGCAGCAAGCGATTCCTCCTTCTGGCGTGCCTTCTGCGCTTCTGCCTCGGCTTTTTCCCGTGCTTTCTGTGCGGCAGCTTCAGCCTTTTGCGCTGCAGCGGCTTCTTTTTTCTGACGCCGCAGTTCTTTGCCAGAAAGCGGTTTGTCAGGCTGTAGCGGCACCACGGCTGACGACTGCGCATCAGCTGCCTGATCGCCTGACGACTGCAGATCAGCTGCCTGATTGCCTGTGGGTTCTGCAGAATTCTCTACGTTATTCTTCTCTTCTTCCATCATCCGGATTCCTCCCCGCTTTTTCTTCCGCGATTTTTTCCAGCGTCTTTTCTACTGCCAGCCTCTGGATTTCCTCCAAAATCGGAAAGCCCTTGACGCTTTCCGCTGCATAGGTCTGCTGCAGCTCATATTCCAGCGGCAGCCAGGTGCTGATGTCGCTTTCGTTATGGGCGATCACAGCTTCCAGCTTATCCAGCGCTTTGTAAACCTTCGCTTCCTCTGTCTTAAGCGCATTCATCTCTGCAAAAAGCACTTTCGCCTCTTCACCGGTTTTGCCCGGAAGCATCGAAAGCAGTCTATCCACGGCTTTTCGCTCCACGCTGCGATCCTGTTCCTTTTTTTCAAATGCAGGGATATCGCCCGTTACCGCTTCTCCGAGATCGTGCAGCAGACACATATGGATTACCTTTTCCATATCGACATCCGGCAATTCCTCTTTCAACAGCCACGCCATCAGAGAAACTCTCCAGCAATGCCCCGCGACCGTTTCCCGCACGCCTTCCGGTGTAATGCAATGCCGCGGCACCGATTTTAACTTTCCGGCTTTTTCCAAAAACTCAATCAGCCATTCTGCCTGTGGTCGTTCCATACTGTTTCCACCTTTTCTCCAGTTTACATAATACTGTGACCGTGCGTCGTATTACCGTCAGTATAGCGCCATTTCCCGGTTTCGTAAAGCTGGGAAATGAGTTGACAGGAAGGATAAACGCACCATAAGATAGAATAAAATAGTCGCGCCTTTCTAATAAAACTTCAGGAACTGATTCTTTAAGGAGAACCTCTTATGAATTATGAAGGAATTTTGGAATTTCACGGAACCTGGCGCAGCTACCAGGCGCGGGTTCTGCAAAATGTCAGCCGCTATCTGTCCGACGACAAAATTCACATCGTCGCCGCGCCCGGTTCCGGCAAAACGACCCTCGGCATCGAGCTGATCAAACGCCTGAATGCGAACACGCTCATTTTGGCACCCTCCATCACGATTCGGGAACAGTGGGCAGCCAGGATTCAGGAAGCCTTTTTATGCGACGGATATTCGCTGGAGGATTACGTCTCCCTAAGCCTGAAGCAGCCAAAAGCCATTACGGTCGCAACCTATCAGGCGCTTCACAGTGCAATGACCCGTTTTTGCGGCACGGAAACGCCCGGCGAGGATACCGCCCCGACCGACAGCGAAGAAGTCGATTATTCTGACTTTGACTTAGTTCAAACCATGAAAAATGCCAACATCGAACTGCTTTGCCTCGACGAATGCCATCATCTGCGCAGCGAATGGTGGAAATCCCTCGAAGCCTTCCAATCGCAGCTTTCTTCCCTGAGAACCATTTCTCTGACCGCTACCCCGCCCTATGATTCCACGCCTGCGATGTGGACGCGCTACATGAATATGTGCGGAGATATCGACGAGGAAATCACGATTCCGGAGCTGGTAAAAGAGGGAAGTCTCTGCCCGCATCAGGATTATGTCTATTTCAATTATCCGACCACAGCGGAAACAAAAGAAATTCAAAATTTTGAAGAGCGCAGCAGTCAGATGCTGCAAAGCCTGATGCAGGATTCCCAGCTGCTCACTGTGATTGAGACACACAAAGGTTTAAACGGTCAGATTTCGGATGACCTTCTTCTCGATGACCCGGAATATCTCGAGGCAATTTTGATTTATCTGCAGAGCAAAAATACAGCATTCCCTGCGCGTCTGCAACGACTGCTCGGGACAAAAAAGCTGCCCGCCATGGACGTAGAATGGATGGAACGGCTTTTGCAGGGCTTTTTATACGATGACACCGATTCCTATCTATGTGATAAGGTTTACCGGGAAATGCTGATCGACCAGCTAAAATCCCAGGGTCTGATCGAAAAGAAAAAAGTCATCCTGACCAAAAGTGCAGCAGTCGAAAAGCTGCTGACCAATTCCCTCGGCAAAGCAAACAGCATCCGGGATATCGTATTTTCGGAGTACGATTCGATGGGCAGCTCCCTGCGCCTTTTGATTCTGACCGATTATATCCGAAAAGAATATGAAAAAGCAATCGGCAATCCCGAAGCGACGATCGCGTCCCTCGGCGTTCTTCCCTTTTTTGAAATGCTCCGCAGGGAAAACGAAAAGCAGCACAAAGCAATCCGGTTGGGCGTTTTATGTGGAAGTGTCGTCATCATCCCGGCAGAGGCAAAAGAAGCGCTGCTGCAGCAGACCGACGCAAAAATCAAACTCACGTTTTCTGCCATTGGCAGCCTTTCGGAAAACGACTACTTAAAAGTGACCGCCACGGGGGACGCGCACGCCCTCACCGCAGCTGTTACTGCCATTTTTGCCCAGGGCGCAATGCAGGTTCTGATCGGCACGAAATCCCTGCTCGGGGAAGGCTGGGATTCTCCCTGCATCAATTCCCTGATTCTGGCAAGCTTTGTCGGCTCCTTTATGCTCAGCAACCAGATGCGAGGCCGCGCCATCCGCGTCTGGAAAGAAGACCCGAACAAAACAAGCAATATCTGGCATCTCGTCTGCCTAAAGCCCCGGAAAGAAGTACAGCAAAACCCGGAGGACACAATCAGCGAGGACTACACGCTGCTCTGTCGACGCATGGAGCAGTTTCTCGGACTGCATTATACGGAAGATACCATCGAAAACGGCATCGACCGCCTTTCCATCATCCGCCCTCCTTTTACCAAAAGCAATTCAGCTTCCATGAACCGGAAAATGCTCGCCCTTTCCCAAAAGCGCAGCGAGCTAAAAGACCGCTGGATGCGTTCTCTCGCCGTGTACGACAAAATGGAAGTTGTCAATACCAATGAAATTCCGGATAAATATGTGACCTCTGTCCTGTTCTGGGATGCGCTCCGGGCGCTGCTTCTGACCTCTGCCCTGCTTTTGATCGGTCTGATTTTCGCTCTGGGAACCGGTTTTGCTTCGCGTTCCGCAGTCTCCGGCGTCATCGGATTTTTTATGGCTCTGTATACAGGCGGCGTCCTGCTCACAGCCTTTCCAAAGCTTTTCATGCTCGGAAGCCCGCTGCGCCGTCTCAAGGCATTCGGAAATGGAATTTTGAAAGCATTGGAGACACAAAACCTTTTAGAAGAGCCGCACTGCAAAGTCGTATCTGGTACTTCTGGTTCTGATCATCATGTTATTTTTCTTTCTGGAGGAAGCGGACGCGATAAGGCCTTATTCGCGCAGTGTGTCAACGATTTTTTCGATGCGGTCGATAACCAGCGCTACCTTCTGGTAAGTCCCAAACGCTTCCGCGGGCTGAACGGATTTTACGTCGTCCCGGAATGTTTTTCCAAGCGCAAGGAAGACGCGCAGCTTTTCACTAAATGCATGAAGCCGTATATCGGAGCTTATGATGTTGTGTATACAAGAAACGAAAAGGGACGCGCCATTTTGCTGGAAGGAAAAATCAAAGCGCTTGCAAACCGTGAAGAACGCTGCATCCGCCGGAAAAAGCTGAACGGATGATTCTGCCTTTCGGCTCAGAAGCTGTAAAAATTGTTACAGTTCACACGCGCCATTCGCAATACAATAGAATGCACGCTCCACGAACATTCTATTGTCATGAAACGCATCTGCGATGCTTTCCGCTGCTGCGCAGCTATTTTTGCTCATAAGAGTAGCGCTCCCTCTGTAGCTTTCCGCAGGCAGATTTTCATGCGAGCATGAAATCTGCCTGCAGAAGGCTACATGGGAACTGGAAAAATTAAAAAACCTCTTTACAAATGAAAAAAGATAGGGTAGACTACATTGCATGAAAAATAGTGTCGTACATAAGATGTAGGCTGACAAAGGGGTCAGGAAACTTGCATTGCAGGTTTCCTGACCCCTTTCTTTCTGTAACATGCAACCCATGTTACAGAAAGAGGCACATTCTTTTATGGATAACAAAGTATTTTTATGAACGGCACACTGACAGTAGGAAATGCTGTTGCAGGGCAGCAAGGAGGAGAGCATGGGCGTAAAATATGTATTTGTGACCGGCGGCGTTGTGTCCGGTCTTGGAAAAGGAATTACCGCAGCTTCGTTGGGACGGCTGCTCAAAGCGAGAGGATATCATGTAACCATGCAGAAGCTGGATCCCTATATCAATGTGGATCCCGGTACGATGAATCCGATCCAGCACGGAGAGGTATTTGTAACAGATGATGGCACGGAGACAGACCTGGATCTGGGACATTACGAACGGTTTATCGATGAAAGCCTGGATCAGAATTCCAACGTTACAACGGGTAAAATTTACTGGTCGGTTTTGCACAAGGAACGTCATGGAGATTACGGCGGCGGTACCGTACAGGTCATTCCTCATATTACAAACGAAATCAAATCAAAATTTTACCGGGAGAAGTCCCCGGAGGAAGATACCATTTCTATTATAGAAGTCGGCGGTACAGTCGGCGATATCGAAAGCCAGCCGTTTTTGGAAGCGATCCGTCAGTTTCAGCACGAGATGGGACGGGAAAATGCCATCCTGATTCAGGTTACATTGATTCCATATTTAAAGGCATCCGGTGAAATGAAAACAAAGCCGACCCAGATGAGCGTCAAGCAGCTGCAGAGTATGGGGATCTGGCCGGATATCCTGGTTTGCCGTTCGGATTATCCGATTGATGAAAAAATGAAAGAAAAGATCGGATTATTCTGTAACGTGAAAAAGGAACATGTTTTGCAGAATCTGGATGCACCGTCCCTTTATGAAGTGCCGATAATGATGGAAGAAGAGCATTTGGCTCAGGCGGTCTGTGAATGTTTGAATCTGCCCTGCCCGGAGCCGAATCTGGAAGACTGGAAAAAGATGCTGGAGGATCTGCATCATCCCACCAGTTCTGTCACCATCGCGCTGGTTGGCAAATATGTAGCTCTGCATGATGCTTATTTGAGCGTAGCGGAAGCCTTAAAGCACGGCGGCATCGCAAACCGCGCACAGGTCAACATCCGCTGGATCGATGCAGAAGAGCTGACACCGGAAAATCTGGAGGAATATCTGCACGATGTGGACGGCATTTTGGTACCGGGCGGATTCGGACAGAGAGGAACGGAAGGAAAGATTCTTGCAATCGGTTATGCAAGACGCAACAAAATTCCGTATCTTGGATTGTGTCTTGGCATGCAGCTTGCGATAGTTGAATTTGCAAGAAACGTAGCAGGACTTTCAAAAGCGGCGAGCATTGAGCTCGATCCCGAAACGCCTGATCCGGTCATCGCACTGATGCCGGAACAAAACGGAATTACCAATCTTGGCGGTACTTTAAGACTGGGCGCATATCCCTGTGTCCTGCAGCCGGAAACACTGGCCCATAAGCTGTATGGAAAGACAGAGATTTCCGAACGTCACCGCCACAGATATGAAGTCAACAATGATTATCGGGAAGTGCTGACGAAAAACGGCATGGTACTTTCCGGACTATCTCCGGACGGAAGAATCGTGGAGATGATCGAATTAAAAGAGCATCCGTTCTTCGTTGCAACACAGGCACACCCGGAATTCAAATCCAGACCGAACCTGCCGCACCCGCTGTTTGAGGGCTTTGTAAAAGCGGCAGTAGCATATGAAGCGGCAGGCAACAGCGCCGTTTAAATAAGGAGGACTACCATGGGAGAAAATCAGGTACAGCAGGGACTTTACAGCCAGAGCTTTGAACATGATAACTGCGGCATCGGAGCTGTTGTTAATATCAAAGGCAGAAAAGACCACCAGATTGTTGCAGATGCGTTAAAAATTGTAGAACAGCTAGAACACCGCGCCGGAAAAGACGCGGAGGGAAAAACCGGAGACGGCGTCGGAATTCTGACTCAGATTTCCCATCGCTTTTTTTCCAGAGTATGTCAGGAAATCGGCATCGAACTCGGCGGCGAAAGAGAATACGGAATCGGCATGTTCTTTTTCCCGCAGAATGAGTTAAAGCGCAGCCAGGCGAAGAAGATGTTTGAGATTATTGTAGAAAAAGAAGGCATGAAGTTTTTAGGCTGGAGAGAAGTGCCGACTGCACCGGAGGTGCTGGGACATAAGGCAAGAGAATGTATGCCTGTCATTTGCCAGGGCTTTGTCAAAAAGCCGGAAAATATTGCAGCAGGGCTGGACTTTGACAGAAAGCTCTATGTGGTACGCCGCGTATTTGAGCAGAGTAACGATAATACCTATGTGCCGTCCTTATCGAGCCGGACCATCGTGTATAAGGGTATGTTTCTGGTGGGACAGCTGAGAACCTTCTTTAAGGACCTGCAGGATGCAGAATATGATTCCGCGATTGCAATTGTCCATTCCAGATTTTCGACCAATACGAATCCCAGCTGGGAGCGTGCACATCCGAACCGGTTTATTGTGCATAACGGTGAGATCAATACGATCAAGGGCAATGCGGATAAGATGCTGGCGCGGGAGGAAACGATGTGTGCACCGCGGTTCTCGGCAGATGATTTAACGAAGGTGCTTCCTGTAGTCAATACAAATGGATCGGACTCCGCAATGCTGGACAATACACTGGAATTTCTGGTAATGAGCGGAATGGAGCTGCCGCTTGCGGTCATGATTACAATCCCGGAGCCCTGGGCCCATAATGATACGATTTCCCAGGAGGGACGCGATTTCTATCAGTACTATGCGACGATGATGGAGCCCTGGGATGGTCCTGCTTCCATCCTGTTTTCGGACGGCGACCTAATGGGCGCTGTTCTGGACAGAAACGGTCTGCGTCCCTCCAGATATTATATTACAGACGATGACAGACTGATCCTTTCTTCTGAAGTCGGTGTCCTGGAAATTCCCGCAGAGCATATTTTGAAAAAAGAGCGACTGCATCCCGGTAAAATGCTGCTGGTGGATACCGTAAAGGGCGAAGTCTTAACAGACGAAGAAATCAAGGAGACCTACGCGAAGCGGGAGCCTTACGGCGAATGGCTGGATTCCAATCTGGTTACGCTGCATGAGTTAAAAATTCCGAATGAAAGGATTCCTTCTTATAACAAAGAAGAACGGGCGCGTCTGCAGAAAGCGTTTGGTTACACCTACGAGGAATACCGGGAGGGTATCTGCTCGATGGCGTTAAACGGAACCGAACGGATCGGCGCGATGGGTGTGGATACACCGCTGGCTGTCCTTTCCAAAGAATATCAGCCGTTGTTTTATTATTTCAAGCAGCTGTTCGCGCAGGTAACGAACCCTCCGATCGATGCGGTCCGGGAAAAAATCGTCACTTCCACAACCGTATATGCCGGCAAGAACGGAAATCTTCTGGAAGAGAAGCCGGAAAACTGTCAGGTACTGAAGATCAATAATCCGATCCTGACAGACCTCGACCTGTTGAAGATCCGCACGATGAAAAAGCCCGGCTTTAAGGTTGTCTGTGTGCCGATCATTTTCACACCGATGGATCGCGTGCTGGAGCATCTGTTCGTACAGGTGGATAAGGCGTACCGGGAGGGGGCGAATATCCTGATTCTTTCCGACCGCGGTGTGGATGAAAACCATGTTGCAATCCCGTCGCTGCTGGCAGTTTCCGCCGTACACAAGCATTTGGTCAAGACGAAAAAATGTACGGCACTGTCCATTATCCTGGAATCCGGCGAGCCGAGGGAGGTGCACGATTTTGCGGCGCTGTTAGGCTACGGTGCGTGCGCGGTCAACCCGTATCTGGCCCATTCCACCATCGCAGAACTGGTAGAAGACGGTCTGCTGAACAAAGATTATTATGCGGCAGTAGAAGATTATGACCATGCGATTTTGCAGGGCATCGTAAAGATTGCGTCCAAGATGGGCATTTCCACGATTCAGTCCTATCAGGGCAGCCAGATTTTCGAGGCGATCGGCATTTCGCAGGAGGTCATCGATGCGTACTTTACTGGAACCGTCAGCAGGATCGGCGGTATTACCTTAAAAGATATCGCAGCGCAGACGGACGCGCAGCATTCCAAGGCGTTTGATCCGCTGGGACTGGCAACAGACCTGACGTTGTCCTCCATGGGCAGACATAAGATGCGCAGCCAGGGCGAGGAACACCGTTACAATCCCCAGACGATCCATATGCTGCAGCAGGCGACAAGGGATGGCAGTTACGAAAAGTTCTGCGAATATACAAAGATGGTGGATAAAGAGGAAACCGGTTATCTGCGCAGCCTGATGGACTTCAACTTCCCGGAGACTGGTGTTCCGATTGAAGAAGTAGAGAGCGTAGAGTCCATCGTAAAGCGGTTTAAGACCGGTGCGATGTCTTACGGTTCGATTTCCGAGGAAGCGCATGAAGCGCTGGCGATCGCCATGAATAAACTACACGGCAAATCCAACAGCGGTGAAGGCGGCGAGAGCGATGAGCGTCTGGAATCCGCAGGAACCGATCATGACAGAAGCTCTGCAATCAAGCAGGTGGCAAGCGGACGTTTCGGCGTAACGAGCCGGTATCTGGTCAGTGCAAGAGAGATTCAGATCAAAATGGCTCAGGGTGCAAAACCCGGCGAGGGCGGACATCTTCCTGCCAAGAAGGTGTATCCCTGGATTGCAAAGACAAGACATTCCACACCCGGTGTGAGCCTGATTTCTCCTCCGCCTCATCATGATATTTATTCCATCGAGGATCTGGCACAGTTAATTTACGACTTGAAAAATGCGAATAAATATGCACGAATTTCCGTTAAATTGGTTTCGGAAGCCGGTGTCGGAACCGTTGCAGCCGGTGTTGCAAAAGCAGGTGCACAGGTAATCCTGATTTCCGGTTATGACGGCGGTACCGGTGCTGCGCCCATCAGCTCCATCCATAATGCAGGACTTCCGTGGGAGCTGGGACTGGCAGAAACCCATCAGACTCTATTGCAGAATGGTCTGAGAAACCGCGTTGTCATCGAGACAGACGGTAAGCTCATGAGCGGCAGGGATGTTGCGATGGCAGCGCTTCTGGGAGCAGAGGAATTCGGCTTTGCAACTGCTCCGCTGGTAACCCTTGGCTGTGTCATGATGCGTGTCTGCAACCTGGATACCTGTCCGATGGGTATCGCAACCCAGAATCCGGAGCTGCGCAAGCGCTTTATCGGAAAACCGGAATACGTCATTAACTTCATGACCTTTATCGCGCAGCAGCTGCGGGAGTACATGGCAAAGCTTGGTGTCAGAACTGTAGATGAGATGGTAGGGCGTACCGATCTGTTAAAGAAAAAGGATGGTCTGACCGGAAGAAAAGCGACGATCGATTTGAGCAAAATCCTGTACGAGGGCGCACAGGCGGAAAGAAAGGTCAGTGTTTTCGATCCTGCATGCGCATATGATTTCAAACTGGAAAAGACAAAGGATGAATCCGTTTTATTAAAGAAGAAAGAAGTAAAGGCAGCCATTGCGGACGGAACAGAAATTTCCTGCAGCGTGAAGCTGACCAATACCGACCGTACCTTCGGCACACTTCTGGGCGCAGAAATCACAAGACAGCATCCGGAAGGACTGCCCGAGGATACCATCACGATTCACTGTGAAGGCGCAGGCGGGCAGAGCTTCGGTGCATTTTTACCAAAAGGTCTGACCTTATCGCTGTGCGGTGACAGCAACGACTATTTCGGCAAGGGACTTTCCGGCGGCAAGCTGGCAGTCTTTGCACAGGAAAAAGCGAAATTTAAACCGGAAGAAAATATTATTATCGGCAACGTTGCCCTTTACGGCGCAACAAGCGGGGAAGCTTATATCGCAGGTGTGGCAGGAGAACGGTTCTGCGTCCGCAATTCCGGTGCAACTGCTGTTGTAGAAGGCGTCGGAGAGCATGGCTGCGAGTATATGACTGGTGGTCATGTGGTTGTACTGGGACCTACAGGCAAAAACTTTGCGGCAGGTATGAGCGGCGGCATCGCTTATGTACTGGATGAAGAAAGCTGTCTGTATAAAAACCTGAACAAGGAAATGGTACTCATGGAGAAGGTGGAGACCAAGTTTGACCAGGAGGAGCTCCGTGCCATGATCGAGGCGCATGTGCGCAATACCGGTTCCAAAAAGGGACAGGAGGTACTGGATCACTTTAAAGAGTATCTGCCGAAGTTCAAAAAGATTATTCCTGGAGATTACAAGCGGATGCTGCAGCTGTCCTCCCAGTTTGAGGAACAGGGCATGAGCCGCCAGGAAGCGCAGATTGAGGCATTCTATGCGAGTGTCGGCAGCAGAGCGTAACGGGAGGAAACAGTCATGGGGAAACCTACAGGTTTTTTGGAATATGAGCGTAAAGACGGACCGGTGACGGCTCCAAAGGAAAGAATCAAAAATTTTAAGGAATTTCACGGACAGCTGCCGGAAGAGGAGCAGCGTCTGCAGGGAGCGCGCTGCATGGAATGCGGCGTTCCCTTCTGCCAGGCGGGTACAATGATTGCCGGAATGGCTTCGGGATGCCCGCTGCATAATCTGGTGCCGGAGGTCAACGATCTGGTCTGGCACGGCAACTGGGAACAGGCTTATGTCCGTTTGTCAAAGACTCACTGCTTCCCGGAATTTACTTCCAGGGTCTGCCCCGCGCTGTGCGAGGCGGCCTGTACCTGCGGGCTGCACGCAAAACCGGTTTCCACGAAGGAAAATGAACGTGCGGTCATTGAATATGCTTACGCGAATGGTCTGGTAAAAGGCGAAGAACCAAAGGTACGCACCGGAAAGAAGGTCGCGGTCATCGGCAGCGGTCCGGCCGGATTGTCTGCAGCCTGGAACCTGAACAAACGCGGACACAGCGTAACGGTCTATGAACGTCATGACAGAGTCGGCGGTCTGCTGCGCTACGGCATTCCGAATATGAAGCTGGACAAGAGCATCATCGACAGAAGGATCGAAGTCATGAAGGCTGCCGGCATCAAGTTTATCTGCAATGCAGACGTTGGAAAAGATATTTCCGGCAAGGAGCTGGAAAAAGAATACGACCGCGTGATTCTTTGCGGCGGGGCCTCCCATCCAAGAGATATCCATGTGCCCGGCAGGGATGCAAAAGGCATCTGGTTTGCGGTGGATTTTCTGGGAACCGTAACAAAGCAGCTCCTGGATACGAATTTTGAAAAAGTGCCCTATGAGCTGGCAAAAGGAAAAAATGTGCTGGTAATTGGCGGCGGAGATACCGGAAATGACTGTGTCGGAACTTCAATTCGGCTGGGTGCGGCAAGCGTGACACAGCTGGAGATGATGCCGAAAGCGCCGGAGTGTCGGGCAGCATCCAATCCCTGGCCGGAATGGCCGAAGGTCTTAAAGACCGATTACGGTCAGGAAGAAGCAATCGATGTATTTGGCCATGATCCGAGAATTTACCAGACAACCGTAACAGAATTTAAAAAGAAAAAAGACGGAACCGTATGCAGTGCGGTGCTGGTAAGCCTTGAGCCGAAGAAGGATGAAAAGACCGGACGGCTTTCGATGGTTCCCATCGAGGGCACACAGAAGGAAATTCCGGTGGATCTGGTGCTGATTGCAGCCGGATTTTTAGGCAGTGAGGGTTACGTTGCAGAGAGTTTTGGTGCAAAATTAAATGCGAGAACCAATGTGGAAACCGTAAACGGCTCTTACCGCACCGGAAAAGAGAAGATTTTCACTGCGGGAGATATGCACAGAGGACAGTCACTGGTCGTATGGGCGATTGCCGAAGGCAGGGAAGCCGCAAAGGAAGTGGATAAGTCGTTGATGGGATACACCTACGAGTGACAGCACACCGGATCTCCAGCCCAAAAGCCGACCGTGCTTGCACGAAGAAGGCTTTTGGGCTGGAGACCCGCCGAAGCATTCGAAAATTCACAACAGCAATTCAGGGAACAGGCGGACAGAGTGTCCGCTAAAGAGGAGAGAGAAGCATGAAAACCAGAGAAGAAATTCTGCAAATGGTAGAGAATGAAGACGTTGAATTCATTCGTCTGCAGTTTACAGACATGTTCGGCACGCTAAAAAACGTTGCCGTGACCGCTACCCAGCTGCAGTATATGAAAGACAACCGCTATTTGATTGATGGTTCCTGCATGTACGGAGAATTGAGAACCGGGGAAGAGGATATGTATCTGTGCCCGGATTTGGATACCTTTGTAATCCTGCCATGGAGACCGCAGCAGGGAAAAGTTGCAAGACTTTTGTGTGATGTCTGCAGGGCAGATGGAACACCGCTTGCGGTCAGCCCGAGAGAAATCCTGAAAAAGACGATGGAAAAGGCCGAAAAGGAAGGATATACGTTTCAGATTGATCCGGAATGTGAATTTTTCCTGTTCCACGAGGATGAAAACGGCGTGCCGACAACCGTAACCCATGAAAAGGCCGGATATATGGATATCAGCCCGCTGGATCTGGGAGAAAATGCCCGCCGTGATATGGTGATGACGCTGGAGGATATGGGGTTTGAAATCGAATCCTCCCATCATGAAAAAGCGCCCGGACAGCATGAAATTGACTTCCGTTATGCGGGTGCGATGGAAACCGCGGACCGGATTGTGACGTTCAAGACGGCAGTGCGTTCCATTGCAAAGCGGTTCGGTCTTTATGCGACTTTTATGCCGAAGCCAAAGGCTGGTACGGCAGGTTCCGGCATGCATATCAATATTTCTCTGTTTCAGGACGGAAAAAATATCTTCAGCGATTCGGAAGCGGAGGATGGTTTAAGTCAGGAAGCAAAATGGTTCATGGGCGGTATTATGGCTCATGTCAAAGGTATGTGTGCTGTGACGAACCCTCTGGTCAACTCCTATAAGCGTCTGACCTCCGGCTGTGACGCGCCAAGAGATATCATCTGGACAACCAAAAACCATAATACCCTGCTTCGGATTCCCTTTATGCGGGGAGAGGATACCAGGATCGAGCTGCGTTTTCCCGATCCGTCTGCAAATGCGTATTTGACGATTGCACTCTGCATGGCCGCAGGGCTGGATGGAATCGCAAAGCATCTGGATCCCGGAGCGGAATCTGCACGACTGTTTGCAAGCAGAACGGAGGCAGAAAAGGCTGCAGCCGGTATCGATCATCTGCCGGATACGCTGCGTGAAGCAGCTACGTTCATGGAAGAGGATTCTTTTGTAAAAATGGTTCTCGGACAGGAGTTCGTGGATCTTTATGTAGAAGCAAAAAAAGCTGAGTGGAATGAGTACATGTCCCAGGTATCCGAATGGGAAGTAGATAAATATCTGTATCGCACTTAAAGGAGTGACAGGATGAGCAGCATCATAATTGTTTTGCCGAAGCTCGAGGACGCAAAACATATCAAAGACATCCTCGCCCGACGGGGACTGACGGCTGCTGCACTCTGCACAACAGCTTCCATGGCGCTTTCACAGGTACACCAGCTAGACAGCGGTGTCGTGATCTGCAGTTATCGGATCAGGGACATGCACTATACACAGCTGGCGGAATATCTGCCCGATTATTTTGATATGCTGTTGCTTGCTTCTACGTCGGAACTGGAAAGTGCGCCGCACGATATGGTGACATTGACATATCCGATTCGTCCAAACGATCTTGCCAGTACTGTGGAGATGATGCTGGCACAGCTGGACAGACGGTTAAAGAAGCGCAAAAGCCAGCCGAAAAAGAGAACGGAACAGGAACAGAACTACATTAACAATGCAAAATGGTTGCTGATGGAAAGAAATCATATGACAGAGCAGGAGGCGTTCCGCTATATTCAGAAAAGCAGCATGGATTCCGGCACGAACATGGTTGAAACCGCGCAGATGATTCTGCTGCTGATTTATGACGGATGAGGAAAAAGAACATGTTTACAATCAATGAAAATTACTTAAAACTGCAGGGAAGCTATCTTTTTTCCACAGTAGCAAAAAAGGTGGCTGCCTACAAAAGCATGCATCCGGACAAAACAGTCATCAGTCTCGGGATCGGAGATGTGACGCTGCCGCTTGCACCTGCGATTATCGAGGCGCTGCAGAAAGCGGTTGCCGAGATGGGCACAAAGGAAGGCTTTCATGGCTATGCACCGGAGCGGGGCTATGATTTTTTATTAAACGCGATTGCAAAAGAGGATTTTGCAGCACGGGGCTGCGAGATTTCTCCGGATGAGATTTTTGTATCGGACGGTGCAAAGTGTGATGTCGGAAATATTCAGGAGATTTTTGGAACCGATAATCTTGTTGCGGTCTGCGATCCGGTTTATCCGGTCTATGTGGATACGAATGTCATGGCAGGCAGAACCGGTGTATATGACAAAGCGCTGGGCACATATGAGGGACTGGTATACATGCCCTGTACCCAGGAAAACGGCTTTGCACCGAAGCTTCCTGATAAGACACCGGATCTGATCTACCTGTGCTTTCCCAATAATCCGACTGGTGCGGCGATTACAAAGGAAGCACTGCAGAAATGGGTCGATTATGCAAATGAAATTCATGCGGTCATTCTTTTTGATGCGGCATATGAAGCCTATATCACGGAAGAGAATATCCCACACAGCATCTATGAGTGTGAGGGAGCAAAGACCTGTGCCATCGAGATGCGCAGCTTTTCCAAAAACGCGGGCTTTACCGGACTGCGTCTCGGTTACACGGTTGTTCCCAAGGAACTTGTCAGCAATGGTGTATCCTTAAATGACTTATGGCTTCGACGTCACGGCACGAAATACAACGGCGCGCCTTATATCGTCCAGCGCGCAGGTGAGGCGGTTTATTCGGAGGCAGGAAAGGCGCAGATCAAGGAGCAGATTGCCTACTACATGGAAAATGCCCGCCAGATACGCGAGGGCTTAATTGCAGCGGGTTATCAGGCCTTTGGCGGCGTCAATTCTCCCTATGTCTGGTTAAAAACCCCGGACAACCTGACCTCCTGGGAGTTCTTTGATAAGCTTTTAAATGAAGCACAGGTAGTCGGTACGCCCGGCTCAGGATTCGGCGCAAGCGGCGAAGGGTATTTCCGCCTGACTGGCTTCGGAACACATGAAAATACAAAAGAAGCGATCAAACGGATTCAGGCTTTGAAGACGAAATAAGGATTCAGCTTTTGATCCAGAGAAAAGAAATAAAAAACAACAGAATGTACGATCTGCGGACACTCTGTTGTCGAAAATTGAGAGGTTGTCGCACCTGCGGCAGCCTCTTTTTTATCGTATAGGAAACTTCGTTTCTATACGATAAAAAACGCTCCGCGAGGATGCGCACTCGGCGCAAGGGTAGATGGTTGCCGA
>ENA-OPCO01000122-OPCO01000122.1-human-gut-metagenome-genome-assembly--contig:-NODE-122-length-58865-cov-8.386057_pt1 | contig 58865 bp, 66 predicted proteins | sample MGYA00241562_ERZ501475 | MGnify/ENA primary metagenome ERZ501475 (study PRJEB25962, sample SAMEA2042627) | human gut metagenome | biome: human gut; feature: human-associated habitat; material: faeces... | reverse complement strand
TTTATTATCATGTTTCGTTTTACGATTTGCAAGCCGCAAACCACATAACAATGCTTCCGAATACGGTTGATTTTGTGAACAGAGAATTATCGGACGTACTTGAAAACGGCGGCGATGATTTTTGGGTTATCAACTGTTCAAATGTCAGACCGCATACATATTATCTTGATGCGGTGAGAAAAAAATGGTTCGGTGAAGATATATCGGACGAAAGTCACAGCAAGGAATTTGCGGACGATTATTTTAATTCGGCTTATGACGTATCAAAATGCCTTGCGGAATATCCGAAGTCAACGATTAAATTCGGTAAAAATGAAGATGAACACGCAGGTGAACAGTTTTATACCGAGAATGTGCGTATTATTGCGAATAAGTTTGTGAAGAACGATAAAAACAGTATTGCTCCGCTTAATTGGCTTGTCGGAAAAGGCGGGTTTTACACGCAGGTGAGAGATTACAAAGTTATATGCGAAAGTGGTATTGACAAGATAAATTCATATTATGAAATGTGCAAAAAGACAAGTGAAAAACTAATCGGAAACGAGAAACAGCTTTTTGACGAAACTGTATTGTTACAGGCGAAAATTCATTATTATTGTGCAAACGGCGTAATAAAATTTTGCAACGCTATAGAGGAATTTGAAAAGGAAAATTACAAAGAAGCGTTTTTGCTTTGCGGTGACAGTGCAGTTTTATTTGACAAGGCGAATGAGGAAATGCGTAACAGTGAAAACGGAGTTTGGCAAGGATTTTATCATAACGATTGTTTTGCGGATATTAAGCATACCGCGTATATGGCAAGAAAGGTAATGGGGGTTATCAGAGAGTTCGGCGATAATATCAGACATGACAAATGGTATCGCGAAACGATGTATGCGCCCGAGGACAGAGAGGTTATGCTGTTATTGGTATTGGATAATCATATGACGGACGAAGAACTATATAAAGCGATGCAAGAGTAAAATTGCCCACAGCACAATTTTTCGCTTGGGGCAGTATACACATACGGCACCGCAAGCTTTAAAATCGCACTGTGAACAATTTGTAGAAAGAGGGGAAAATAATGATATTTGGTGTAGACTATTATCCCGAACATTGGAACAGAGATGAGTGGGAAAGTCAAGCTAAACTTATGCAAAAGGTCGGTTTTAACACTGTAAGAATGGGCGAATTTGCGTGGAAACTTTTTGAGAAAAAAGAGGGTGAATTTGATTTTTCATTCCTTGATGACGCAATAGAGATACTTGCAGAATACGGTATAAAAACCATACTCGGAACACTGACTTCCGCAACAGATGCTTTGGTCAAATCTACGGTGACGGTGTTCTTTTTGTTTTACGCGCTTGGTATGCTCATCTGGGGGCCTTTAAGCGACAAATACGGCAGAAAAAAGGATTGGGGTTCAAGACGTGAAGGCTGCGGAAACAATCCGAGCTACATAGAAAAGTCGAAAATTATAACCGAAAAAATGGCTGAACATTACAAGGATAATCCAAACGTCATAGCATGGCAGATTGATAATGAGTTCGGCTGTCACGGAAGTACAAGATGTTATTGCGAGCATTGTCGAAAGGCTTTTGCAAAATGGCTTGAGGAAAGGTATCAGACAATAGAGAACCTAAACGAAAAATGGGGGAGCGTATTCTGGAGCTTAAACTATGATTCTTTTGACGATATAATACTTCCGAAATACAATTCGTGCGAGGGTACATACGGCGATTTGTGGTCGCACAATCCCGCACTTGACTTGGAATTCAGACGTTTTTCTTCTGACACTTGGGTGAATTATCAGAAAATGCAGATTGATATTTTGAGAAAATATACCGATAATCCGATAACTCATAATTTGATGGGACATTTTTCGGATATAAACGCGTATGATTTGTCAAAAGACCTTGATTTTGTATCGTGGGACAATTATCCCGACAATCAATGGGGTACGTCCGAATATGAATATGTGTCTATGGCACACGAAAATATGCGTGGTGCGAAGAACAAAAACTTTGTTGTAATGGAGGAACAGGCAGGACCTGCCGGTTGGGATATTTTAGGCTCAACGCCACGCCCCAATCAGCTTAGATTATGGACATATCAGGCAATCGCACACGGCTGCGAGGGCGTTGTATATTTCAGATTCAGAACGGCTCTTTTCGGTATGGAGCAATATTGGTACGGTGTACTTGACCATGACGGTGTGCCGAGAAGACGTTTTTATGAAATTCAAAAGACAGGTCACGAACTTCAAAAACTTGAAAAATATATTGTCGGCTCAAAAAATAAGTATGATGCATTGCTTGTGAAGTCGTACGACAATGTATGGGGACATGATATAAAACGTCACGCACAAAACTATAATTATGAAAATCACTTGTATTCATTTTACAAGGCAAATTGTGATTTGAACATAAACACAGCCGTTTCAAACGGCAAATATGAAGATTATAAAATCGTGTATATGCCTGCGTACAACATAGTCACAGACGCAGAGACGGAGAAAATAAAGGAATACGTCAAAAACGGCGGTACACTTGTTTTGACGTTTAGGAGCGGTACGCGTGATGAATATAACAGAGTAAGACCTATGGCACTGCCGGGAGTGTTCAAGGAAATTGCGGGCATTGAGGCGGTTGAATTTGACGCACCGAGAAAACCTGTAAAAATATACGGTGAAGTAAGCGGAAGTGCGGAAATATGGTGTGATATAATAAAACCTGATACCGCAAAAACCATATGCACATACGGAAGTGAATACTATAAGGGTGAAAGTGCAGTGACAGTAAACGAATACGGCAAGGGCAGAGTTTATTATGTAGGCTGTGATTTGGACAATGACGCAATGAAAGAGCTTGTAAGAATTATAGCAAAGTCGGCGAATGTGGAAACAGTTGATACACCGAACGGTGTGGAGGTTGTTAAGCGAGATGACTGCACAATTATTTTAAATCACAATGAAAATGAAGTTGATACAAAAATTAAAGGAGTGTCGCTGTTTGATGGTTTGAAATTTGACGGAGTATTGGACGGCTACGGAGTACAATTTTTGGAGGGCAGTATATGATATATAAATTTAAAGAATTCAGATAAAATACTAGGTGAAATAAACTCAGATATAAAAATTGAAAACAAAAATATTGAAATAAATGGTGTGGCCGCAGCAATGGTAGATACTGATGTAAATTCTTTAAAGGAAAAAAATTCTGATACAGTAGCTTACCTAAAAGTAAATGGAACTGATGTAGCATATCCAGTTGTTCAATCAAATGATAATGAATATTATTTAAGGCACTCTTTTGATAAATCATATAGCCAGGCTGGTTGGATTTTCATGGATTATAGAAATGATGCAAAATCTTTAGATAAAAACACAATAATATATGGTCATAATATGTTGAATAACTCAATGTTTAGTACTCTTACAAAAATGACAAAAAGTTCATTTTTTAATGATGAAAATAACTCATATATAAATCTTTCAACTGAAAATAAGTCTACTCTTTGGAAAATATTCTCCGTATATATAACTGATCCTAATACATATTATATGACTATAGGCTTCTCATCAGATAATAGTTATTTAGAATTTTTAAATAATATTAAAGAAAAAAGCATGTATAATTTTAATGAAAATATAGGTGCAAATGATAAAATATTAACACTATCAACATGTACAAATTTAAATACTAAAAGATTAGTTATCCATGCAAAACTTGTATATTCAGAAGATAAATAGCAGATGAAAAACATCTGTTATTTTTTTTGTTATAATTTCCAGTATAGTAATTAAAATTTAACAAATAATAATTATGTGATTTAAAAGGAGGAAAAATTTATGGATAATTTAAATCAAATTGAAATTCAAAACATTAGACACATTTGTGGACACACTGCAAGTTTTTGCGACAAAATAAACTACTTTAAAACTCTTACTCAAGATCAAAATATTACAGAAGTTCTAGATAGTATATGCAATACATGTACTACAATAAAATCAGAACTTTCAAATATGTTATAGGAGGTTAAAATTATGAATGAAAAATTAGCAATGGATTCTGTACTTTCATGTACAAACTCAATAATCACACTACTTAATTATTCTATACAACAAGCAAATAACAAAAATTTTAGAGATACACTTATTGAACAGAGAAATACTTTAGAAAATTTACAATGGAAGGTTTATTTAATTGATAAAGAAAAAGGATATTATATACCAGCTGCTCCTGCAGGTCAGGCAGATATTGAACAAGTAAAACAAGCTATAAGTCAATAACATATGAAACGTTCTATGTAAAAGAAAATTAGTTATACTTTTTGGACACTATAATAATTAAATTTATAGTGTCTTTTTTTACATACTCCCACTCTTTAACCAAAGAAAAAAGACTATGATTTTCTAATTATTCATAGTCAATTTAAAGTTAAATATGTATTCGAATATATTTTATCTTAATTTTTGTTTTGTTTTTTCTTCTTTTGATCTTGGTGGAATAGTTTTACTTTCATTATCTGCAATCTTCTTAACATCTTTATCTAAAGTCTTTTTAACATCCTTTTTCTCTTTTGAATTTTCTCTTTGAGGTTCAACAGATATTGTACGAGCTAATTCATCATTTTCTCTTTGTTTTATAATTGGATTTAATTGATATTTAATAAAATACTCAATATACATATTTCTAGCCTCTTCACGTTTTTTCTTTTTTCTTGACTTTTGTGAATCAGTAGAACTAACCAAAAAAAATTCTCCATCTTCAAATACAAGCTGTTCTTCTCCATCTGTGAATATTACTCTGTTACTATTATCAGAAATATCAATTTTTTCAATTGCTGCTTCAAAATTTAAAGACTCTTCAATTCTTTTTTTATCTTCTGGCGTAAGATTTTTATTTTTACCTAAATTATCAATTATCTCTTTTACATTATAATCAATTGGAACATTTTTGTTATCTGATGACATATTTTTTCCTCCTTAATCAAAACATTTTATACACTCTGATACTAAAAAATCTAATCTTTTTATATCTCTTTTTACATATAAATAACCAATCAAAGCTTCAAAGCCAGTTGATTTTTTATATTCTATAACATCAACATTTTTAGATACACTGTGAATACTTGTATTTCTTCCTCTTTTATACACATCAATTTCTTCTTCAGATAATATATCCATTATTTTATCTATTGTTGATGATTGACCTTTTGCACTTACGTATTTTATAGAATCTCTATGTAATAATCCTGTTTTTCTATTGTTTTGCGCTGCAAGATATGATCTTATATACACATTATATACTGCATCTCCAATAAAAGCTAAAGTTTGCATTGATACAGTTTGTAAATCAATTTTATCTATAAATTCATCCATTTTCTTTTTTCCTTTATACACCATAATTATATATTATTTACAAATATTTTTCAACATATTAAAAAAAATATTAATAATATATTGAAAAAAGTTTTTATTTAGTGATATAATTTAATGTATGTATAATGTCTTGTCCGGAGGTGATAATCGTGGAAGAAAATCAAAAAAAATCAAGTGGCAAAGCTACTGCGTCATTAATATTAGGAATAATTAGCCTTGTAGCATGGCTTTTACCATTAATTGGCTACCCAGTATCTATTGTTGGATTATGCCTTGGAATTTCCAATGTAAAAAAAGAAAAAGATACTTTTTCAAAAGTTGGGATTATTTTATCAGCTATCGGACTTGGAATTACAGCTATAAACTCAATAGCTGGAGTAATAATTGCATTAAAGCAATTATAATTTATATTTTTTGAAAGGATGATATTTATGGAAGAAACTAAGGAAACTACAAAAAAAACTACTACTACAAAAAAAGCTGCGCCAAAATCTGCAGCAAAAAAAACAACTGCTAAGAAGACAACTACTAAAGCAAAAGCTGCAAGTACCACTTCTAGCAAAAGTGAAAAAATTAATGTAACTGCAACACCGAAAAAAGAAAGTAAAACAACTAAAGAATCTACTAATGTAACTCAAGAAATTGATGCATTCGCTGCTATTTCTCTTATTCTTGGATTTGCAAGTATGATAACTTGGTTATACCCTCTTCTTGGTGTAGCTGTTGCAATACCAGGTCTATCAATTGGTATAGTTACTCATGAAACAAAAAGAAGTAATTATTCACTTATTGGAATTGTAATGAGTTTAGTTGGTATTATTTTATCAATAATTAAAGCTTTTTCAGCATAAAAAAGATGGAGTTTTCTCCATCTTTTTTAATACATTCCCATTTCAGGTGAATGACCACTACAATTACAATTTTTTTCTTCTTTTTTATCAGCAACTAATGTTTCTGTAGTTATAACCATAGAAGCAATTGAAGCTGCATTTTGAAGTGCACTTCTTGTAACCTTTGTTGGATCAACAATTCCGTTTTTCTTCATGTCAACATATTCATCATGTAAAGCATCATATCCTATTCCTTTATCAGATGACATTACTTTTTCAACTATTACTGCTCCTTCAACTCCAGCGTTATATGCTATTTGCCTTATAGGTGCTTCTAAAGCTTTTACAATCATACTTACACCTAACTTTTCATCTGTATCTTTAATACTCTCTTCTAATTTTTTAACTTCTGGTAGAATATTTATATATGCCGTTCCACCACCAGAAACAATACCTTCTTCAACTGCGGCTTTAGTAGCAGCAAGAGCATCTTCAATTCTTAATTTTTTCTCTTTCATTTCAGTTTCTGTTGCTGCACCTACAGCAATAACTGCTACACCACCTACAAGTTTAGCAAGTCTTTCTTCTAATTTTTCTCTGTCAAAATCAGAAGTTGAATTTGCAATTTGTGCACGTAATTCAGAGACTCTTAGATCAAGTCTATCTTTATCTGAATATCCATCAATTATAATAGTATTTTCTTTTTCAACTTTTACTTGCTTTGCTCTACCTAACTTATCAATAGTTGTATTTTGAAGTTCAAGTCCAAGTTCAGAAGAAATAACTTCACCACCTGTAAGAGCTGCTATATCTTGTAGCATTTCTTTTCTTCTATCTCCAAATCCAGGGGCTTTTACTGCAACGCATGTAAATGTTCCTCTTAATTTATTTACAACAAGTGTTGTTAATGCTTCACCTTCAACATCATCTGCAATTATTAATAACTTTTTACCTTGTTCAGCTATTTTTTCAAGAATTGGTAATATTTCTTGTATAGATGATATCTTCTTATCAGTTATTAATATATATGGTTCATCAAGGACAGCTTCCATTTTATCTGTATCAGTTACCATATATGAAGATAAATATCCTCTATCAAATTGCATTCCTTCTACTACTTCAAGTTCAGTATCCATAGTTTTTGATTCTTCAATTGTAATAACTCCCTCTTTACTTACTTTTTCCATAGCTTCAGAAATTAACTCTCCAATTTTTTCATCATTTGCAGATATACTTGCAACTCTTGCTATATCTTCTTTTCCACTTACAGGAGTTGATATTTTTCTGATTTCGCTAGTTGCCAAATCAACAGCTTCTTTAATTCCTCTTTTTACAATAACAGGATTTGCACCAGCTAAAACATTCTTAAGTCCTTCTTTTATCATAGCTTGTGCAAGTACTGTTGCTGTTGTAGTACCATCACCTGCAACATCATTAGTCTTAGTAGCTACTTCCTTTACAAGCTCTGCTCCCATATTTTCAAAAGCATCTTCTAGTTCTATTTCCTTTGCAATAGATACTCCATCATTTGTTATTAAAGGTGCTCCAAAAGATTTTCCTAAAACAACATTTCTTCCTTTTGGTCCAAGTGTAACCTTTACAGCATCAGCTAAAGTATCAACACCTCTTTCTAAAGCTTCTTTTGCTTCTCTACCAAATAACAATTCTTTTGCCATTAAAAATTCCCCCTTATTCTTCAACAGCTAATATATCACTTTGTTTGTATATTGTATATTCTTCATCGTTATATTTAATTTGTGTACCTGCATATTTAGAACATACAACTCTATCTCCTACTTTAACATTCATTGTAACTTGTTTGCCGTCAACAACACCCCCAGGTCCAACTGCTACAACCTCTGCAATTTCAGATTTTTCTTTTGCAGAACTAGGTAAAACAATTCCTGCTTTCGTAACCTCTTCTGCTTCTACAGCCTTTACTATCACTCTATCCTCTAATGGTCTTAACAAAACAAACACCTCCTATATATACATATATATTCAAAAAATATATTTTTAGCACTCTCTTATCTTAAGTGCTAAATCATTATATCACAATTTATATTTACTTTCAATATATTTTTTAATAAAAATCAGAAAAAAAACATTGGTGCAAAAAATTACACCAATGTTTATAACTTAACATACTTTTATACTTTCATTTCATTCCTTTCAAATGCTTCAGTTATCTCCTGAACTGATATTATGCCTTTCTTCATAAGAAGATTTACAATGATATCAAGTTTATCCTTATTCTTGGTAAGGAATTTCTTTGTATCATCATAGACCTTTTTCATGATTTCACTTATTCTATCATTTACTTTATCAACCGCTGCTGGACTCATATTATGTCCATTTGAGTTATAATCATAAAGACTGATATTAGTATAGATATCATTATCCATGCCCATTTCAATTATCATACTCCGTATAATTGATGTAGCATTTTCCAGATCTGAAGAAGCACCAAAGTCCCAATCTTTAGAAACAAACTCCTGTGATACACGACCTGCTAAGCTCATAGAAGCTTTTTCCATAACTGCTTTTCTTGTAACAGGAGCAAAACAATCATTTGGCTCAGATATTGTCGCACCAAGATAATCAGATGTTGGAATGATAGATACAATTTTTAAATCATCCCTTAAATTATACTTTGACATTAACTTGTATAAAGCGTGACCTGCTTCATGATATGCTGTTGATAACTTATCTTTACGCTTCATGCTTTTAAACATGTCATAATTTGCTTTGAAAACTTTATCAACATCAACACGCTTAACAGCTTTTCTTCTTGCAAGTTTTGCCATAGCAGAAGCTCTATCTACAAGATCAATAGTTAGATCAGGGTTATTACCATAATAATTCATTGCCTTTGCAGTTATTATAGCGTAATTTAATACATCATCATCCATGGATACCTTATGGTAATCCGTAATGGATTTTACCCTTAATGCCACCATATCTTTGACTTCTGAAAGTTTTGGTTCTTTTACTGATACTTTTTCAAATCTTCGTTTGAAAGCAGGATCAACAGCAAAATACCTTTCATATTCAATATTTGTTGTTGAACCAATGAATACAACATCATCACGAGCCAAAATAGGTTTTAGAGAACCACTTAAATCAGGTCCGCTGTTTTCTCCACTACCGGTACCAAATATTTGATGAATTTCATCGATAAATACTATAATATTACTTGTTGTCTTTAAAAATTGAATGAGTTGCTGAATCTTAAGTTCAAACTCACCCCTGTACTTTGTACCAGCGACCATGCCAGTCAAGTTTAATGACACAACTTTATAGTTCTTAAACTCTCTTGGACATTTTCCATTTACAATTTGAATGATAATTGCTTCAACAATTGCCGTTTTACCGACACCAGCGTCACCAACCAAGATAACATTTTTCTTTGTCTTTTTAGAAAAGATATTCCAGACCTGCTTAATTTCTTTGTCACGACCAAGAATTTGACATTCCTCACCCTTAAAGTACTGCTCATTTAATATTTCACAACAGCTCTTAAGAGTTTCTGGAATAGAAACGGTATTATTTTTATTAAGATTATAAATAGTTGCGTTCATAGCTAACATATTTACAAGCTCCGAAATATCAAATTCAAATTTTTCTAAAAGACGCTTAAAACTGCAATCCTCTAAAGTTAAAATTGAATAAAGAAGATTTTCTTCATCGATAAAATCCTGCCCATTTGAAAGGCATCTTTGATATGCATCCTCAAATGCATTTTCAAGATTTGAAGAATATGGAATATTTTCATATCTTACATTATCTTGTATAAATGCTGATTTATCAACAAAATAAATTATCTGTTTTTGAATTTGTGTATCAACACTTTCAGAATTAGATAAGTTTTTTTCATCTTCCTCAACTTCATTTTGAGTTTCTTCTGTATCAACTTCTTCTTCATCAGAAGAAAATTTTTTACCAGTTACATGCTCATAAAGTTCATCATTTCCGATGGTTTCATATATCATTTTTTCACAATCAATTTCACGTCCTGATTCAAAAAATAATCTTTGCAAGCAACTTGACCTATCCATAAGGATTGAAAGCCCCATATGAACTGTACAAATTTCATCACTTTTGAAGTCTTCAGTTAAATATATAGCCCGCTCAAATGCCTGATTTAATTTTCCTGACATATTATACATTTTACTCATAATAATGCCTCCTTATTTAAATTTAATTAAATTTAAATATCATTTTGCACAAAATGTTTGAGCAAATATATGATATTTATGTAAATATAATACACTTTTTTTTATCAAATGTCAAGAAAAAGATAATACAATTGCTGTATTATCTTTAAATTAATTAGAAATATTTGATAAATCAACCTTACCAAATTGATCTGATTTTGTAATGTTAATATCTGAAAAAAGGTAATCTTGATTTAGCGAAACCTCTTTTAACTTACTAAGTTCTAACATTCCAAGAAAAGCAGTTGCAACTTCTATATTACTACAGCTATCAGGGTTAAATACATTATTAAATACCATATTATCATTTTGATCCAAATAATTTACTATTTGTTTTACTTTATCTTGAACTGTAATTTTTTCATAAATTGCAAGTTTTTCTATTTCCTTTGCTTTACGGTTGATTTTATTTGCATTTCTGGTTAGTATACTCGTATATATATTAAATATCTGATCCTTTTTAAAATTATCACCAGAATATTTTACTTTACTTTTAAATTTTATCTTTTCAAATGGTTTAGAAAATGATCCAAAATTATTAGAATACATCTCACTTATTGTACCAGATATTTCTTTATATTTTTTGTACTGAATAATTCTATTTATCATTTCCTCTTCTGTAATATGTTCTTCATCATCCTCTTCTGGCTCTAATTCTGGAAGTAATTTTCTTGCCTTTATATCAAGAAGCGTTGAGGCCATTACTATAAAAGAACTGGCTATATCAATATTTTTTTCAGTCATATCATGTAAATATTCTATATATTTATCTGTAAGCTCACTCAAAGAAATATCAAATATATTCATTTTATTTTTAGTTATAAGGAAAAGTAATAAATCTAAAGGTCCTTCAAAATTCTTTATAACCAAATTATATTTTTCTGTATCATTATTTAAAACTTTTTGCATTATATTCTCCTATTTTTCACATTCATATGCTAAATCTAAAGCTGTTCTTATCATTTTATCAAGTCCTATTTCTCTCTCATTAGATGATATTTGCTCACCTGTAATAGGGTTGTCTGATACTGTATATATTGCAATTGCATTTTTTCCACTTACCTTAGCATTTGCATAAAGAGCCAAAGTTTCCATCTCTACACCTATGATATCTTTTTTTGAACGTTCTATCAAACTTTCTCTAGATGAATAAAAAACATCAGATGTAAATACTTCACCATATTTTAGATTTAAATTATTTTTTCTATCAATTTCTAGTAATTTTTCCAATAATACATCAGAGCACTCTGGAAAAATTGTATCTTCAATACCACAAGATATTAAATAATTAGAATCGCTATCTATTGTTTTTGCAACAATTATATCTCTTACATTTACTTCATTTGTAATTTTACTAGCCTCATTATTTGCAAGTGAACCAGCACTTCCTATTCTAATTATGTTTTCTACTCCATATCCTTCAAAAAGTTCTTTTGAATATATTCCCATAGAAGGAACTCCCATTCCACTTCCTTGAACAGATATTTTTAACCCTTTATACTCACCTGTAAATCCAAACATATTTCTTACTCTATTATAGCAGTGTACATTTTCCAAGTAAGTTTCTGCTATATATTTAGCTCTTAATGGATCACCAGGCATTAATACTGTGCTAGCTATTTCACCAAATTTTGCTTCATTATGAACTGTTGGAACATCTATCTTCATTACAAATCCTCCTCATACAATTTTAAACCTCTCCTATATAAATATTGTTTTATTTTTATAGGGTCCATATTTTTACATTTTGTAGAAAGTAATTTCTCAGTTATTTTTTTTTCGTAATCTGTATCATATAGAAATGATATTTTCTCTTCAATTATATCTTTTTTTATTCCCTTTTGCAATAGTTTTTGTTTTATTTCAAAAATAGAATAATTTAGAAGTCTTGTACATTGCCTAATATATGACACGGCATAATCATTATCATCAAGATAGCCTATATTCAAAAGATAGGATATAACCTTATCAATTATATCTTGGTTATATCCTAATCTATTTAATTTCTGTTTTACTTCATATATTGTTTTTTTGGAAATTCCTATGTATTTTATAGCTTTTTGCTTTGCTTCTTCAAAATTCATTATTCTTCCCCATCTTCATCCTTTTTACCATCAACTTCTTTTCCCATGCTATTTTCAAATGCTAAATTAAAGTTTGATTTTACTTTGGCTTCTATTTCATTCATAATTTCAGGATTATCTTTTAAGAATTGTTTTGCATTTTCTCTTCCTTGTCCAATTTTTTGACCATTATATGCATACCAAGCACCACTTTTATCTACTATATTTAAATCTGCTGCTGTATCCAAAACACATCCTTCATTAGATATTCCTTCTCCATAAATTATATCAAATTCTGCTTCTCTAAATGGAGGTGCTACTTTATTTTTAACAACTTTTACTTTTGTTCTATTTCCTTTAAATTCTCCATTTTGTTTTATAGCTTCTTGCTTTCTTACTTCAAGTCTTACAGAAGAATAAAATTTCAAAGCTCTACCACCTGGAGTTGTTTCTGGATTTCCAAACATAATACCAACTTTTTCACGTAATTGGTTTATAAATATTGCAACTGTCTTTGATTTATTAAGCACACCTGTAAGTTTTCTTAAAGCTTGTGACATAAGTCTAGCTTGAAGACCTACATGTGAATCTCCCATTTCGCCATCAATTTCGGCTTTTGGAACAAGTGCCGCAACAGAGTCAATTGTTACTATATCTACTGCTCCACTTCTAATAAGTTGTTCTGTAATTTCAAGTGCTTGTTCACCTGTATCAGGTTGGGCAACAATTAAATTATCTACATCTACGCCCAAATTTCTGGCATAAACAGGATCTAAAGCATGTTCAGCATCAATAAATGCAGCAATTCCTCCCTGTTTTTGGGCTTCTGCAATTGCATGAAGCGCAACTGTTGTTTTACCTGAAGATTCAGGTCCATATATTTCAATAACTCTTCCTCTAGGAAAACCTCCTACACCTAAAGCAATGTCTAAACTTAATGCACCACTTGGAATTACATCAACATTTACATTACTTAATTCACCTAATTTCATAACAGAACCTTTTCCAAAGTTCTTTTCTATTTGAGCCATTGCTATGTCTAATGCTTTTTTTCTTTCTTCTGATATCATATTTCTTCCTCCTATAATACATAAACTACAATTATAAACGTTTGTTCGTAACTGAATTATATCATTAGGTTACAACTTTGTCAATATATAATTTCAATTTTTATAATATTTCTTCTGTTTCTACATTTGCTAATAATTGTTCTATTTTAGGTTTTATTATGCTAATTCCTTCTTCTGGTACAGCAAAATAACTTCCTTGAACATATTTTGCTCCAAGTTTTTTTACTACATATAATTTTTCTTTTGTATCTATACCACCAACTACAATCTTTGTGTTTGATGAAATAGAGTAAGTTATTAAATCAGATAAAAATCTTTGCTTTTCGATATCATTTTCTATATCTTTTATTAAAGACTCATCTGGTATAATAAAGTCTGGCTTTAATATATTTAAATCTTCAATTTTTAGTGAGCCTATTCCAAAATTATTTAATGCTACACTTCCTCTATTTTTATGAATTGTCTCTATTGTTTCTTGAATAAATGCAACATCTTTTTTCTCATAATTAATAAATTTGATTACAATTTTTTGTTTTGCCATATTATCATAAAGTCTTGGTTTGTTTATATATTTTGAATAACTATTTAAATCAGAAATAATAAATATGCAATTAGATTCCTTATTTGAAATACTTTCAAATTTTTCCATTCTATCTATAAGCAATACTTGTTGAACTTTATCATAAAGCTCCATATCCCTTGCATGATGAAAAAGTTCTAACATATTAACTTTTTTAGATGATTTTATTTTAGTAGTTACCTCATATCCAAAAACATTCTTTTTAGAAATATCAATAATTGGTTGATACATTGATATTATATCTTTTCTAAGAATAATATTTTCAATTATTCTATCCATTTCTACAACACTTATTTCATCACTTTGCACAGTAGATGTTATAGACTGACTATTTTCAGTATTAGTTTCGTTTTTCTGTTCTTCACCTATATTATCACTTTTATTGTAAGTAAAAAATGTATTTATAAACTCTAAGTATTTAGCTTTTACCAGTTTATATTTATTATATACGTCAACATTTTTTGCTCTTGCGTCTGCATCCTTTACCTCTAACAACAAGTAAAATAATTCTTTATTATTATTTAGTTCTGATGCTAAAAATTTCATATTATCATACGTTATTTCGCCTTCATTTAAGAACCTATCATGATATTTTATTAAAGTTAAAATTATTTTCTTTTCTTCTTCTGTAAAATAAAATCTATCTAATATTCCAGCTGCAAGTTCAACTGATTTATCATCGTGACCTGCGAAACTATCTGTTCCATCTTCATTAATTTTTTTTACATATGGCTTTCCAATATCATGAAATAACATAGTCCATTTTAATAATTTAAGTTGCCAATCTCCTAATGGAATTTGTTGTGAAGTTCCAACGGTTTCAATAGTGTGTAATATATGCTTAAAAACTCCATACTTATGATATTCTGAATTTTGTTGACAATTAATTACATTCTCGCCAAATTCATTTTTTTCATAAAATTCAGGAAAGTGCTTTAAAAAGATCTTGTCCTGACTTATCTTAGTCAAAATAAAACATACATTATCTTCTAGTAATATATTTGTATATATATTTGTAAGTTGTTGCACATCATTATCATACATATATAATTGAGATATCATTTTTTTTATTCTTGCTGTTTCCTTTATATCCATTAAATCCTGCGCAATATTATCTGTATTTGTGAATTCAAATTCATCCATTGTATCAATCCTCTCTTATAAATACCTTTTTATTATTCACTATAATAATATAATAAATACAATCTTTTTTCAATAGTTTATTTTGTGATTTTTTAGTTATAAATATTTGCATAATTTAAGTTTTTTTACATAATTTATTGACTTTTAAGATATTATTATGTATAATATATGGGTATCATGTAATAAGCATAACTAAACCCCGGAAAGTTTAGCTTATTATTTAAAAATTAGGAGGAAATTCGAAATGAATAATACTACACATAGCGTAAAAGCTAAAGAAATAGAAAGAAAATGGTATGTAATTGATGCAGCTGATAAACCTCTTGGAAGAGTGGCTACAGAAGTTGCAAGATTATTAAAAGGAAAACATAAACCAACTTATTCAACACATATGGATTGTGGAGATTTTGTAATTGTTATAAACTCTGATAAAATTGTTTTAACAGGAAATAAATTAAATGATAAATATTATAGACATCATTCAGGATATATGACTGGACTTAAAGAAATTAGTTACAAAGACTTAATGGCAAAAAGTTCTGATAAAGCATTAACTTTAGCTGTTAAAGGAATGCTTCCAAAAAATAGTCTTGGTAGATCTATGATAACAAAATTAAAAATATATAAAGGTAGCGAGCATAATAACCAAGCTCAAAAACCTGAAATATGGGAATTTTAGTAGGAGGATATAAAAATGTCAAAAAAAGAATATATATACGCAACAGGAAAAAGAAAATCATCTATTGCTAGAGTAAATATAATTCCAGGAACTGGTAAAATAACAGTAAACGGAAAAGATATGAATGAAGTTTATACTCTTGATACTTTAAAAGCTATTGTATTAAAACCTTTTAAAGTAGTAGATATGATTGAAAAATATGATGTTGAAGCTAACGTTCATGGTGGCGGATTTGCAGGTCAAGCTGGAGCTATTGCTCATGGTATTGCTAAAGCACTAGCAACAACTGATCCAGAAGTTCGTACAACATTAAAAAGAAACGGATTACTTACAAGAGATTCAAGAGTTAAAGAAAGAAGAAAATATGGTCTTAAAAAAGCAAGAAAAGCACCACAATTTTCAAAGAGATAATATTTTTAAATTGTATAAATTTATTAAAATCCTACAACCAAACACGGTTGTAGGATTTGTTTTATTTTTAAGTTTTATAAAACTAATTAAAATCGAGTAAAAATTCTTGTATAACATTTGAGGGTAGGTTAATCCTACCTATCTGTTTTAAAAATTAATTAATTAAATATATTCTATATTTTTCATTTTATTTTTTCTATCTTCTACATTACCATAATTTCTTCTTGAGTAATAGTTTAATTAGATTTTTTATTTGCAACTTTTATCCTATTTATTACATTTTTAAAATATCTTTAACAATTTCTCCAGCAATAGTAAGTCCTGCTACTGAAGGAACAAAAGAAACGCTTCCTGGAGTATTCTTACCTGTTTTTGTATCTATATTTTTTACTTTAATAGGTTCTTCCTTAGAGTATACAACCTTTAGTTTCTTTATATTTCTTTTTCTTAACTCTTTTCTAATTACTTTTGCAAGTGGGCATACACTAGTTTTAGATATGTCAGTTATTTCAAATTTTGTATTGTCAAGTTTATTGCCTGTTCCCATACTTGAGATAATTGGAATATTTAGCTTATCTGCACGAACAGCAAGTTCAATTTTTGCCGTAACATTATCTACTGCATCAACAATATATGTTAAACTTTTATCAACTATTCCTTTTGTTTCAGGTGTAAAGAATTCTTTATATATTTGTATATTTATATCTGGATTAATATCTAAAGCCCTACTTTTAGCGACCTCTACCTTAGGTTTACCAATTGTTGAAGTTGTGGCAATTATCTGCCTATTTATATTTGTAATATCAACATCATCTTTATCAACCAAAACAAAATTTCCCACTCCAGCTCTAACTAATCCTTCTAAAACATATGAACCAACTCCACCAATTCCAAATATTGCAACCTTTGCATTTTTTAATTTTTCTAGAGAATCTTTTCCAATTAAAACTTCTGTTCTTGAAAATCTATTTAACATTTTCCCCTCCTTAAATTATATCTTTTACCTCAAATCCTATATCTTCAATTACCTTTTTTATTTCATCATTATTTATACTTTTTGTTGATGTTATACTTGCCTTTTTATCATCTAACTTAACAGCTACATTTTCCACTCCATCTATACTTTTTAAAGCTTTTTCTACACTCATTTTACAATGATTGCAACTCATTCCTTCTATATATACATTTTTTTCATATATTTTCTTTTCCATTTTTCTTTCCTCCTCATATTTTACCTTAAATTTATTTATTCTAAGAGCATTTGTAACAACACATACAGAACTTAAACTCATAGCAAGTGCTCCTATCATTGGGCTCAATGTAATTCCAAACTTTGGATACAAAATTCCTGATGCTATAAATATTCCAACAGAGTTATAAAAGAAAGCCCAGAATAAATTCATTTTAATATTAGATATAACCTTTTTACTAAGCTTTATACTTGTAATCACTTCCATTAAATCATTTTTCATCAATACTATGTCAGCTGATTCTATTGCTATATCTGTCCCATTTCCAATTGCGATTCCAACATCTGCTCTTGCAAGTGCTGGACTATCATTTATTCCATCACCAACAAATGCAACTTTTTTTCCATCATCTTGTAATTTTCTTACCTCTTTTTCCTTATCATCAGGTAAAACATCAGATACAACCTTTTTAATTCCAACTTCTTTTGCTATAGAATTTGCAACATATTTATTATCACCTGTAATCATTACTGAATCTATTCCCATTTTATTTAAATTTTTAATCATTAAGTAACTACTTGGTTTTACAACATCCTTTACAGCAATTATACCTATTATACTGCTCTTATCTGCAACATAAAGAACAGTTTTAGCATCGTTTTGTAAATTATCTACTACTAATGATATTTCATTATTTACATTAACGTTATTTTCAGTTAAGAACTTTAAATTTCCACATATATATTCTTTTTTTAATATTTTGCCACATATACCCTTTCCTGGTATTACCTTAAAATCACTTACATCTAATGTATCAATTTTTTCTTCTTCTATTTTATTTAATATTGCTGTGGATAATGGATGTTCAGAATTTTTTTCTAAACTTCCTGCAATTTTTAACAAATCATTGTTATTAGTAAATGAAATAACATCAGTAACTACTGGTTTTCCATAAGTTATAGTTCCAGTTTTATCTAAAACAACTGTATCTACTAAATGAAGTGTTTCTAAACTCTCAGCGGACTTTATCAAAATACCATGTTTTGCACCAACTCCTGTTCCAACCATTATAGCTACAGGGGTGGCAAGGCCTAATGCACATGGACATGCTATAACTAGAACACAAATAGCTATATTTAATGCAAATTCCAAACTCTGTCCACTAATTAGCCATAATATACATGAAATAATTGAAATTCCAATTACAATAGGTACAAAAACTAGACTTACCCTATCTGCAAGTCTTGATATTGGTGCATTTGTACTACTTGCTTCCTTTACTAATTTTATAATATTAGAAACTGTTGTATCCTCTCCTACCTTAGTTGCTTGTATTCTAATCATTCCATGCAAATTCGTTGTTCCTGATGTAACTACATCTCCTATTACTTTCTGGACAGGTATACTCTCACCTGTTATGCTTGACTCATCTACTGTAGTAGTTCCATGAACCACAATACCATCAACAGCTATATTTTCTCCTGGTTTTATTACTAAAATGTCATCCTTTAGAGCATCTTTAGTATCTATAACAATTTCATTATTATTACGTATAACAGTTACCTTCTTTGGTACTAAATTAATTAATTTTTTAATAGCATCTCCTGTTTTTCCTTTTTGCTTTTCTTCTAAATATTTTCCAAGTGTAATTAAAGTAAGAATTGTTCCTGCTGATTCAAAGTAAATATTCATAGAATATCTATGGACTAGTTCATGATTTTGTGTACTAAGTCCATACCCTATAACATACATCGAAACAAGGCCATAAACAATACTTGCTGTACTTCCTATTGCAATTAAGGAATCCATATTTGGACTCTTCATAAATATTTTTTTAAAGCCACTAGAAAAATATGTTCTATTTATATACACAATTGGAATAAGGAGCAAGAATTGTGTAAATACTTCCGTAAATATATTATCATCTCCATCAAATATATTAGATATAAACCTTGGAGTTGGTAACATGTGATGCATTGCAATATACATTAACGGAATTAAAAAGCATATTGACACTATAAGTTTTCTCTTAAGAAGTTTTAAATTATTTTTTTTATTTTTATTTTCAGTATCTTTATTACTTTCTTTTTTATTACCCTCTAAACTTGCACCGTATCCTGCTTTTTTTACAGCCTGAATAATATCATCACTTTTTAGAATTTTATTATCAAATTCAACTTCCATATTATTTAAGAGAAGATTAACATTTACATTTTTCACACCTTTTAACTTACTTACTGCTCTATTTACATGTGACGCACAACTACTACATGTCATTTTACTAATGTCAAACTTAAGTTTTTCCATAGCACTTCACCTCTTTATTTTAATTTTTTGATTAAAAGCATTACATCATCTATTATGTCTATATTTCCATCTTTAATTTCATCTGCCACACAAGTTTTTAAATGTTTTTCCAGAATTTTATTTCCTAAGCTTTGAAGAGACTTACTTACTGCAGCAATCTGAATTAAAACATCACCACAATATCTGTCATCTTCTATCATTTGATTTATTCCTCTTACTTGTCCCTCAATTATATTAAGTCTAGATGTTATATACTTTTTATCATCCTTGCTCCTATGAGTTAATCTTTTTTCTTCACATTTTTCACAACTCATTTTTTCACCTCAAATACATTATATACCCCTACAGGGTATGTGTCAAGTAAAAAAAATCCAAATTATTATTTTTTAATAATTGGATTCTTTTCATTTAAAATTTATTCTACAACAGCAAGTGTATCTTTTTTATCTATATTCTCTACTCCAGTTATATTATAATACGATGATGGAGTATCACTAACAATTATAGTTTCTGCTATTACAACGCTATTTGTATATTCTTGTATTTCTGATACAAAAGGTGCCAAAACCTTTACATCTGATGTAACTTCAAAAATAAGACTATGCCTTGTTTGATTTATTCCAGCACTTTCAAACTTTGATTTTATTTCACCTTTTACATCTCCTAAAGGAAAAGTTTTAAGAGTAATCTTTGGACCGTATCCACTCACAACATTTTCACTAAATATTATACCAAGAGGAAGTGTAATTTTTCCTTCTTCGTAATCTTGCAAATTTTTTTCAACATCATTTGTTATACTTGTTGTTAATTTGTTTATCTCGAGGGAATTAGCACTAAGTGAAGTTACCTTGCCATTATTATCTTTATTAATTGTTACTAAATTTTCATACTTTACATTTTTAATATTTTTATATACAGCATCATTTGTACATTTAACTGCAATATTTCTTGCACTATTTTCTGATACCTTTAGTATTGCTGGCCTTATTTTATTACTAAACGTATAAAAAATAACAATTAAAAGAAATATAAAAATAAATAAAAAGACAAATGGTTTTTTAAAACTCATTTGTCTTAAAGTTAAAGCATAATACTTTGCTCTCATTTTACCTTATTACAAATATTTTTTGGCCAACATTAATTTTATCTGGATCTAAAATATCTTCATTGGTCTTTAAAATCTTCTCAACGCTAGTTTTATATTTTTTTGCAATATGCCATAGTGTATCTCCTGGTTTTACAATGTATATGTTCATACTATCTAAAGATGCTAAATCTAATTTATCACCATCTATTTTATCTATAATGTTTATATTTGCAACATTTTCAACATAACATCTTGCCATAATATTCATATCAATATCTATATCTCTTCCACTTTGTGTAAGATTTATTCCATTATTTGAAATATCAACTGTTATCTTAGCATCAGATGTAACATTTTCAAGAGTTACATCTGCATTTACTAATACATCAACTTGCTTTGTTTCTAATTCACTATTTTCCGTATTTTGAGTTATTATATTTACTTTTGCATTTCCTTCTATATGAACACTATTATCTGGATTTATAGTTGAATTAATAGAGTTAGAATCTAATGTATAGTCAACAACGTTAGTATTTTCCGGTAATATATTAGAAAGATTTTCTCTAAGCTCAATATTTTTAACTATAACAAAATCTTTTTTTACAACATTTAATTCTGTTCTATCATAATTTAATTCACGAGTTTGACTATAAAAATCATCAACATATTCTATTTCTTCATCTTCAAACATTGTAACATCTGCTTCTATTCTGTAATCTGCACTCATTGTTTTTGAACTTTCAATATCAGATTTTTGTTTTAAATCAAAGTTTTGTAAATTATATTCAATTTCAAATTTAGATCTATCATTTATATTTTCAAGTTCAATCATAGCAGAAAAAGGAACCATAAGTTTTGTCTTTTTTACCTTTTTTTCTTCTGAGTCTGGAAGGTATAACATACAAGCCTCAATATCTCCTTTTACCATTATTTTGTTATAACTTTCCTTATACTCTGTATTTTTTATTTTTGTATTTAAATCTAATATTTCAAAAAAATCTTCTGCATCTTTTGGAAGCATTACATCATCTTTTGATGCTATAATACTTTTTTTATGTTGCAATATATTGCTAAAATTTCCTGTACACATTTTGCATTCAATATTTTCTTCTGGATCAAAAGAATTAATTAAATTTACATTTGTTGTACACTTTCCCCTTACCCTAAAACATACTTCAGCTTTAACTGATATTTTTCTTTCATTTGGAAGTGCATATATTATATTTTTAACACTTGGAATTACTGTTACATTCATATCTTTAGAAATTCCTTTTACTTCTAAATTTTGAGTAAAAGGATAACTTGCAAAAAGTCCCCTAGTATTAAATTTTTCATCATCAACTCTATATATAACGAAATAATTTAATTTACCAACTAGTTTTAGCCTATCCTCCATAACTTCTACATCAGATACATATGGTGTAACATTTACGTATACTATTTTTAATGCATCTGGTTTAGTATCTGGCACTATAATATCTTGTTCCATCCATTCACTTACACTTTCATTTATGCAGCATTTATTTAGATTTAAATTCTTTTTTTGTGATGTTATTTGCATATAATTTCCCCCTCATATATTTATACTACACTATATGTAAGTGAAAAAATTATATGCATTCTATTCACAAATTTTATATATTTAACATACTATATATTAGTTGAATATTTACTATTCAACATTAGATATTTATCTTTAGTGATAAACATAAACTATATATATAATCTCCTTGAGTTTTCAGGCTTACCACTTTATAACTTAAATGGTAAGCCTTTATATATTTTTATTTATAAATTACTTTTTATGAGGACATTTTCGCCACTATATTTTTTGCATCAATTCTCTTAATATATCCAGAAGAAATTTTACCATTTTTTAAATTTCCCAAAATACTTATATACACTTTACAAATTCCCATTTGCTTAGAAATTATTCCATCTCTTATATTTACATTTTCAATTTTTTCATATCGTATAATCTGTAATCTTTTTAAAAAAATACCATTTATTACACATATATATTTATCTAAAATAACAATTCTTTTTATTAAATATATTATAAACGTTAAAATAAGTAATGAAAGTGAAATAAGTAAAGCTATTTTTATATTTATATATATACATGGAATTACTAACATAAGCATTAAAATAATAATTTTAGTACCAAATACAACTAAACTTTTTGAAGCTTGATTTTTATTCTTTAAAGGAATTTCATATTCAGGTAAAATCAATTTTAAAATATTTATACACTTCTTCTTTTTCATAATTGGAAAAAGCATTGAAAGTTTATTTTTGCTATCACCAATTCCTGATGTTATAACGTTTAATTTATAACATCCAAATATAGCACAAAGTAAAGATACATCTGCTATTAGTCCATTTATTTTACTTACTGGTATAATATACAATTTCTTTGTAAAAATACCAAATGATACATATATATTTTTATTTTTTCTTTTTACATAGTAATTTAAATATTTTATTAAATTTTTAGCGACACTATATATTACAGGAAATATGAAACCTACTAATGTAATTATTAGGCCTAAAAAATTATATGAAATTTCTTTTAATAAACTACCATTTTGAAACATTGTAAATAGCAACATTATAAAGTTTATAATAACAATAATAGATGAAATAGGAATACTTAAAATACTATGTTTTACAATATCCCTTATTTTAAATTTAATAAAACTTTCTTCTGCATTATTTGTATATTTGAAATCATTATCTTCTAGAAATGGTAATATGTATCTATCATAATCTTTTCTATTAAGTATTACTTCAAAATCACAAAACATTTTATTTCTTTCATTTGCATATATTTCCATTCTAATTAGTTTAAATATTCTTTCAAAAATATTTTGACTTACGCAAATATTAGCTATATTTTTAATTAATATTTCTTTTCTGTCTTTTACAAATATGTTTTTATAAGTAACTACCATATCATTAGTTATTTCATATCTAGAAATCCTATATATTACTAAATAGTATATAAAAACTACAATTATAAATAAAGATAATGAAATAATAAGCAGTAAATTTATATTAATATTTAAATTAAATTCATTTATTTTTTTAACTATTATTGCAAAATTAGTTATAATAAGAAGAGAAGCAAGCCATGTAAGTTTTAATGTATTATCAAAAATACTAAGAATACTTAGTCTAAATTTATTATCTTCCATATATAGCCTTCATTCCTTTTTTTACAGTTTGTTCAATATCATAAGTCATACTATAATCAACATATTTTAAATTAACACATCCCCCACTACTATAGAACCTTACACTTGCTACTTTAAAAATTCTTCCTATTATTCCTCTTTTTATCTCAATTTTATACACTCTATTTACAAGCATTATTTTTCTTGATATTATTATTGCTCCACTTATAACTTCAATTTTTTTATTTGTCACTGTAAATTTATAATTTTTTATAACAATTGTCGAAATTAAAAATGCCCATATATACAAAAAAATATTAATTGTTAAAAATATAAAATTTAAAGTTAATTTAAACTTTACTTCAAAAACTATATCACTTATTATAGCTAAAGATCCCAAACATATATTTAAAATAATTGCAATTAACAAATAACATGTAATAATATATCTACTAGAGTTGTTAGAAATTTTTTCATATTTCATATACAATACCTCAGTATTATTATTTTACTTTTTTTACAAAAAAAACGCCATATCAAAAAAATTGATATAGCAAAAAAAAAGAACGAAAAAAATTCGTTCAGTTCCCTCTTATATTTCGCCTCTTATAACCTAGTATACTTTGGTGTTGAAAAGTCATAATTTGTAAGTGATTCACCTGTAGGTAGACTAAGTTCTAGATTGTTAGTAACCAAATCAGCATAACTATATGATAACTTACTAGAAGTTTCATTTTCTTTAAACACAAATAAATTCGGATATGTGCTATCAATAATCCCTTTTCTACACACACACTTATTTCTTCCTACATTAGCTTTAATAAGTATTTCTTGACCAACATAGCTTTCAACATCTTGCTTTACTTTAAGTAATGAATCTTTTGAAACCATATCCTATCACCTATATGCCTCTCTATGCCGATTATACCACTTCATATTAGTTTTGTCAAAGTAAAAAAAGCAATATAACGGTCTTTTATTTCATAAATATGTAAACACATTCATGAAATAGTTAGTCCGTTATATTTATCCAAATTATTTTCATTTTAATATGACATTTTTGTTACATTTATTTTTTAGAATTTATATATTCTATAGCTTTTATAAGTTGAGTGTCTTTATCTCTTGGAACACTTGAAGATTTTTGATATTCTTCAGGTAATTCTACAGTAATATTTGGTTCAATACCATTTTTATGTATTTCCACTCCACTTGCAGTATAATATTTTGCAACTGTAATAGATAATGCTCCTTTCCCATCTAATTGTTGTACTTCTTGTACTATACCTTTCCCATAAGTTTTAGTACCTATCAAAACTCCAGTATTAGAATCTTTTATTGCACTTGCAAGTATTTCTGATGCACTTGCACTTCCAGAATTTACAAGAACTGCTACAGGTATATTAATTTGATTTTTTCCATCACATTTATATACTCTTTCACTTTCATCTTTATATACTAATTTTACAATATCACATTTTGGAAGCATTTCTTTTAATATTGATACTGTATCTGATACAAGTCCACCTGGATTATTTCTTACATCAATTACAAGTCCTGTTATATTTTTACTTTTTAATTTCTCATATTCAGTTTTAAATTGTTTATACACATTATTATCAAATGACCAGATACGAATATATCCTATATTTCCATCCATTATATCTGATTCAACATTATTAGGAATTATTTCTTCACGTTTAACAGTTTTTTCAAGTGTATCATTATCTCTCTTTATTATTAGTTTTACCTCAGAACCTGCTTCTCCTTTTAATTTATCTACACACTCATAGAATGATTTTTGGCTTACAACAGTTCCATCTACACTAAGTATTACATCCCCTATTTTTAAATCTGCATCTAATGCAGGTGCATCTGGCATAATTCCAAGAATTATAATTCCTTCAGATTTAGTATCATAAGTGATATGAATTCCAAGGCCTCCATATGTTTCTGTTCCACTATTTAGCATTTGGCTATATTCTTCTTCATCCATATATCTTGTATATGGATCACCTGTTGCCTCAGCAATACCTGCAACTGCCCCATCAACAAGTTTTTCAGTATCAATATCATCAATATATTTACTTTTTACCATCTTTATTGCATCTTCTATTCTTGTCATGTATTTTGATATATCTTCACCATTTGAAGTCTTCGTATTTTTGATTAAAGACACAGCAACAAGCGTCATTGCACCTATTACAATTGCTGAAAATATAACTATTATTGAAATAATAACAGCCTTATTTATAAACCTTTTTCTTTCATTTTTGTATTCATCATTCATTTTATCTACCCTCTTTAACATTATAATTATATATTAATTATAATGTTTAGTCAATTAAAATATTATCTTTTTTTATTTTTTTACACTTGTTTTTTCAATTTTTTCTTATGTTTACTTGACATATGTTCTAAACTATTGTATAATTTAATAGTAAATTTTTAGGATATAAAACATTTGTGTTAATTATCCAATCGGAGGGAGGGAAACAATATGCCAGGAATAAAAGTTAAAGATAATGAAAGTTTAGACAATGCATTAGCAAGATTTAAAAAACAATGTGCAAAATATGGTGTCCTTGCCGAAATACGTAAAAGAGAACATTACGAAAAACCTAGTGTTAAAAGAAAAAAGAAATCAGAGGCTGCCAGAAAAAGAAAACATTAAAATATAACAGAGTTATATTTTACAAATATATTAAGGTCATATGTATAATGCATATGACCTTTTTATTGACTTTTTATGTAATCAGTTGTATAATATTCCTATAGAAAATTTTATATACAAATATATTACTATTAATTTGGAGGAAATCATGAATAAAAGACCTGACAAAGCTGATACGCAAGAAATAAAATTACCAAAATCCAATAGTGATTACGGAGATAATTTTAATGGAGAAGAATTCTGTACAAAAAACACGCGGAAAAATGATAAAAAAAATACATCTTATAAAATACCATTTTATGAAAAAATAACAAAAAATCAACTTGCTATTATATCTTCTTGTATTTTAGTTGTTATTATTGTAATTGGTATTGTGGTAGTATCCCTTTCCTCACAAAAAGTAGAAAAAAAAGATGAAACAACAACTTCTTCATCAATATCTACAATTAAGGAAGAAAAAAAATATACAAATCCTATTACCAATGAACATTACAACAAGGATACTCAAACTAAATATACTTACATCGAAGAAGAAAATACAACTCAAGCGCCTTCTACTGAAATTGTCACAACTATACAACCAACAACACAAGTTGCAGAAACAAACAAACAAATTGAAACAACAGTTTCTCCTACTGTATCGTTTGAAACAGAAACAGAAACAGAAACAGCAACATACATGGAAAAAATATTATCTGTAGATGATATTTCTGTTATTAAAACAGATGATAATTTATTTATCTGTACAGCCAACGGTACATTTGATGGATATTCCGATGAAGAATTGCTAAACCTTGTTTCTATATCCTCCACATCTGGAACACCAATTATATCATCACCTAGCCTAAATGGTTCAACATTTTCTTTTTATATAGGCTTAAGCGATGAATGTGATGGTGAATTATGCATTCATTTTGGAAACTATGACTATTATCAGCCAATAAGCTCAATGAGTTAATTTAAATGCTCTCTTTAAAATAGAGAGCATTTTTTATTAATTACTATTTTTAATTATATTTTTATCAAAATATTTATAACTACCTAATTTTAAATTTCCAAGATTTAAATTTCCAATTTTTGTCCTTTTTAAATTAATAACATTAAGTCCTACGGCATTACACATTTTTCTAACTTGTCTATTCTTTCCTTCAGATATTACGATTTCGAGTTCATTTTTATCAAGTATTTTTCTTACTTTTGCAGGTTTAGTTACATACCCTCCTATATCTACGCCTCTTTTTAACATTTCTATTTTCTCATTTGTTATATTTCCACTAACTTTTGCAATATATGTTTTTTCAATTTTATTTTTAGGATGCATCATTTCGTTAGCAAAATTTCCATCATTTGTAAGTAGTAAAAGACCCTCCGTATACATATCTAATCTTCCTATTGGATATACACGTAAATTTGTATTAATCAAATCTAATACACTTTTTCTCCCAAATTGCTCCTTGCTTGTTGTAACATATCCTTTAGGTTTATTTAACATTATATATACAAGCTTATCTTCCTTTTTTATTATTTTATTATCAACTGCTATAGTATCAGATATTTCATCAATTTTAACTCCAAGATCTGTAATAACCTCTCCATTTACACTTACTTTTCCACTTTGAATAAGAGTATCAGCACTTCTTCTTGAACATACTCCACACTCAGAAATATACTTATTTAACCTAATCATTATCCACTTCCTATCACAAAGCATTATGATATTTCATATATTATATTATCATAAGCTTATGTTTATATATTATATAAATGCTAGCATATTATTGGCTAGCATTTTCTTTTTTTTCTAACTTATCAATAATATTTAAAAATTCATTTGGTAAATTACTTTGAAATTCAACATATTTACCTGTTATAGGGTGATTAAAGCCTAAAGTTTTTGCATGTAACATTTGTCCTGTAACTTTAAATTTACCATCCTTTTTTCCATACACTTCATCTCCAACTAATGGATGATTTATATATGACATATGCACACGTATTTGGTGAGTTCTACCTGTTTCTAAAGTTGCTTTTACAAGAGTTACGTTTGAAGCATAAAATCTTTTTAAGACCTCAATATGCGTAACAGCTCTCCTACTATTTTTATTCGTTACTGCCATCTTTTTTCTATCTTTTATACTTCTTCCTATAGGAAGATCAATTGTAAAATTATCTTCTTTAACTATCCCTTTAACTAATGCAATATATTCTCTTTTTATATCATGTTCTTTAAATACATCAGATAGTTTTTTATGTGCTTTATCATTTTTAGCAACAACTAAAATTCCTGAAGTGTCTTTATCTATTCTATGTACAATTCCAGGCCTTATTTTTCCATTTATCCCTGAAAGCTTTCCTTCATGAGAATACATTAAAGCATTTACAAGTGTACCCTCGTAATTTCCATTTGCAGGATGGACAACCATCCCCTTAGGTTTATTTACAATTATAATATCATTGTCTTCAAATAATATATCTAAAGGAATATCTTGGGCCTTTACATCTAGTGGTATATCATCTTTTAAAATAACTTTTACAACATCTTTTTCCTTTAGGCTATAGCCTGATTTTTCTATCTTGCCATTTACTGTTATATTTCCATCTTCTATTAACTTTTTAATATAGCTCCTAGTTATTTTTAAATTTTGCTCCAGAATAAATTTATCTAGTCTTTTTTTAACATTACTTTTATCTATAATATATTCCATATTTTTACCTATCTATTAAATATCTTTTTTATATCTTCCTCGTTAAATTGATATTTTTTATTACAGAAATTGCATTTTACTTCTATAATACCGTTATTATCTTTTAGAGCATCAATTGCTTCATCATATCCCATAGAAATAATCGCATTTTTTATTCTAATATCATTGCAATCACATAAAAGTTTAGGTGTGTTAGTATAAACTTCTTCTACCTTTTCATCTGCTGTTATAATTTTTGCAACATCCAACATATTTTCTAAATCCATCATCATAGATGTTACACTTTTTATACCAGTATTTGCATTTTCAAGAATATCTATAACTTTATCGTCTGTATCTGGTAAAGGTTGTATAAAATATCCGCCGGCCTTTAAAACATTTCCATCTTTATCTAAGTTTACTCCTAAAGACACAATAGATGGTGTTTGTTCAGATTTTAAATAATAATACGCAAAATCCTCTGCAATTTCTGATGAAACTAAATTACACTTTCCAATATATGGTTCTTTTAACCCTATATCTTTTATAACTGTTAAAATTCCTTTTCCAATTGCTCCAGCTACGTTATATTTACCATTTACATTTTTTAATTCAATTTCAGGATTACTTACATATCCTTTTATCTCTAAATTTCCATTTCCGCATGTAATTATATTTGAAATTGGCCCATCACCTGAAATCTGTATACTTAATCTATCATCTTTTTCATCTAACATTGAAGACATGATTGTAGTCATAGCAAGTGTTCTTCCAAGAGCGACAGTTGTAGTATTAGATAAATTATGAATTTCTCTTGATTTCTTTACCATTTCTGTCACATTGCAAATAACTACTCTAACACTATTTTCATGTGCTAAATATTTTTTACATATATCTTTATTTTCCATTTTTTTCTCCTTAAAAAATACAAGTATATTATATCAAAATATACTTGTATCTTCAACTTTTATTTATATTTTATAACAAAATATTATACCTTTTTTATTTTTATACTACTTTGGATTTTTTCTTTTTTATTCTTCTTGTAAGAGTAACTTTAGTTCCCTCATTTTTACTTGAATCTATTAATACCTCATCCATAAATGTTTCCATTATAGTAAAGCCCATGCCTGCATGTTCTAATTCTGGCTTTGATGTATATGTAGGAAGCATGGCAGTTTCTATATCCTCAATTCCCACTCCTTTATCTTCAATTTCTATTTTTATAACATCATCATTATCAGAATAAATATATGCTTTTACAATCACACTTTTATTTTCTAAATCATCTACTTCATCATATCCATGTTCTATTGAATTAGTAACAGCTTCAGATATAGCAGTCTTTATATCCATTAATTCATCTATAGTTATATCTAGCGTAGAAATAAAGCTAGAAATTGCTACTCTAACTATTGCAACATTTTCAAGCACTGCTTTTATTTCTATTTTCATTCTATTTATTTCTTCCATTAATCACACCTCACAAGAATTTTATCTGAAACTTTTGATAATTCTAGTATTCTTTTTATACTATGTGTTGGATTTAATACTATCATTTTAGAGTCCATAAATTTTATTAAATTATATCTTCCAATTAAAAGTCCTATTCCACTACTATCCATAAATTTAACATCACTTAAGTCTATTATAAATTCACGTGGTTGATATCTCATTATATATCCATCTATCACCGTTCTTAGTGTTTTACACGCCTTCATATCAAGTTCCTCATCCAAATCTATTTTTAAACTTCCATCATTATAATTATACCTCATTTGTACCACCTCACCAAGAGTATATCATATTAAATTAGAAAAAAATGTTGAAATTTATGAAAACAAAAAAAATATCCCACAAAATTAATTGTGGGATATTATATATACAGAATAACTGAAGGGGAGAGTTATTCTGCCTGATTATCGGCAGTAACTGTTCTTGGAGTTAAAGCTACTGTCGGGTACTGGTTAATTTCCTCTTGACTTATGGTTGGTGGAAGAGTATGATCTTCCTCAAACTTTTTTTCAGGAGATGGACTCTCTTTGTCAGAAGAAATATTTGCATCATAACCTTCATTACCTCCGATTATGCCTTCATCTTTATTTGAGTCTTTATCACTACTCATGTCTTTATCTTTTTCATGAGTATCATAATTGCTGTTATTTGAACTGCTATAATTATTATGATACTCTGACTCCTCATAACTTTGGCCATATCCGCCGCCTTTACCGTTTGCAGGTTCATCATTATTAGAACCCATATTACTTTGCTCACTTTTTGTTACAACTTTAGTTGTAGGTTGCTCAGTAGCAGCAGTTGTTGTTGGTTTTGTTACTTTTACAGTTGACTTGGTAACATGTGCTGTTGTAGATGAAATTACTTGCTGTTTTGGATTAGGGCTATTATTTACAACTCCCATAGTAAATACAATTGCAATGACCATTACAAGCATTATTGCAACTGCAATAATAAGTCTGCCGTATTTTTCAAATATCTTCTTGAAATTAAAACTACTACTCTCATGTGTAGCTTCCCTATTATAAGTATCAAATTCCGGTTTTACTTCAATTTCATCAGCTTCTTTATTTACTTCCTCAAGAAGAGTTTCATACTTTTTCTTTTCATTAGAAAGTTTATTTCCTTCTTCAGAAAGCCTTTTTACTTCCTCTTCTTCACCGAGTTTTACTTTGTATTTGTAATCTGCAAACTTATCACTTATTTCTTTCGTTAAATCCTTTATTTTTTCTTCGTACTCTTTTATGCATTTGTCTAAATCTTTTAGCTTAGACATGAGTACATCATTATCTGAAAGTTTCTTTTCCAAAGACTTCTTCTCTTGGTCTAAATCAAGAAGCTTATTTTTCAAGGAATTAGACTCATCTCCTACAGCACTATCAAGTTGCTCACATATTTCTTTTATCTTTTTAGAAATGTATCCAATCTTCTCTTTGAAAAAGTTTGAATTTTCCTCAGCGATTTTAATTTTTTCAGGAAGTGTATATTTTACTGTTCCCTCATCTTCTCTACCTTCATTTTCTTCTTCATCTCCAGAATTTCCTTCAAGTTGTTTAATTTCATTTTCCAACTCACTTATTTTTTTATTTATGACTTCAATATCCTTTGATTCTGGTTCAGTAAAAAGTAAAAAATCTCTTTGTGTCCTAAGTCTTTTCAACTGTTCTTTAAGTTCATCAAGTTTGTTAATTTTCATAACTATAATCTCCTTAGTAAATATTTTAATGTAATATATATGAAAATTTCCCCAAAGTATCATGTCTCCCCACATAATTATCTGGAAAAATCATTATTTTTAAATTTAATTTAATAATTTAAATATAACCCTACAACTATATTATAGCATACTTTACATAAAAAATCAAGAGCTATAAAAAAAACAGGTTTTTACCTGTTTTTTTTATTATTTAACTAATTTTGCTTGTACAACAAATCTACCATCATCTACAGAATAGTCACAAGTTGAAAGAGTAAGGATTGTATCATTTGAGTTAACATCAATATCTGTATTATACATACTTTTTTCTTTTAAACTATCTAAAAATGTTGAGTACTCTGTTACTGTATCAAAGTTTACATCTATATAGAAGAAATCTGGTGTTGTCTTGTAAACAGAGAATATTTGCCATTTATAATTTCCATTTATAGTAGACATATATATTGTTTTATGATTTTTAAAAAAATCTTCTTTTTCATATTTGAATAAATCAGAAAAATACGTTGTATCTTCTGGGTTATGCCCATAAATTATAAAATGTGCCATATTATCCATATTATTTAAATTACATCTGTAATCCATGAAAAGTTCACCATATTTTTTTTCTTCACTATCTCTATCTTTAGCAAAGTAATCTTCATTGGTAAGTCCTTTAAATACAGGTGCATCTATTGATGTATCTGGAATTTTAAGCCAAGCAACCGCATCAGGATACGTTGCATTTAAAGCTATAATTTCATTTTGTAAATTTCTATTTGATTCAATGTCATATTCCTCACTTGTTTGTTCATTATTTTGATCTTTAGATTTATTTTTTGAATTCCAATATATACTTAAACCTAATCCAATTATTGCAAGAGATATAACTACTACAATACAAATTATAATTATTTTATTTTTGCTTTTATTATTTTCACCCATTAATAGTAATACCTCCTTTATTAATATTTACCAGTCTTTGGATTTGGTACCCAATCAGCTGGTTTATCTTTATTTTCCTCATTATTCTCTTCTTTGGTTTCTTCACTTGAAGGATCGTTATTCTGATCACCATTTCCATTTGAATTTTGACCTGAGCTAGATGAACTTCCTGATGAATTTACTGCACCTCTATTTACTAATTTAAATGGACTAGAATTTACACCTATTGTCCTATTTCCGTTATAGTCTGAAGCTGTGGCAGCAACTATGGAAATATACTTACTTCCATTTGATCCTTGTATGTTACTTAATGTGATTTTTCTCTCTACTACTTTTGAATTTTCACCACTACCACTAATTGATACATTAGCTGTAAATCCATTTAGTTTTACTGAATTTTGATATAAATTTACATTTGCAACTCCAGATGCATCAGTATATCTAACAATATATGTAACTGTACCACCATTATTTGCAGAAGATATATTAGGCCCTATAAGTGAAATACTTGGTGCCACTGTATCATTTGATCCAATACTAAAAGAGTTGCTATATGTAGTTGCTGAATATGCTGATCCAAGCCCATCATTTGCTATTGCAGCACCTGATCGTATCTCAACATAATTTCCACTTGAATTTCCTCTAACATTGTTAAGAGTTACTGTATACCTACTATATGTATTTTTTATTACTCCAACATTTGCGCTAAAGCCATGAACAGTAACATATGAAGCATTAAAAGGAATGCTTCCACCGTTTACTAGATTATTTCCAGAAAATTCTACAGAGAAAGATATACTATCTCCTTGAGAGCAATTTGAGATGTTGCCTATTCTTACTGTTGGTCTTGCTGTTGCCTTTACAAATCCTGTGCATAAAAAAGTAACTAATACACAAGACATTATTACAATGACAAATATTATTTTACTACGTTTTTTTAAACGTGACATATTTTTACCTCCATTTCAATGCATTTCTATTATACCATACATTACATAATTAGTCAAACTAATGTATAAAGTTCCAGCTATTTTAATATAATTTTTTTATTTTTACCATATTCAAATATAATATATCATTAATTTGAATAATAATCAATGTATTTTTAAAGCAAAATAAATTAACGAATTATAATCATATTTTTTACTTAAAGTAAGCACAAAACAGGGAAACAATCTAAAAATTAGTTCCCTGTTTTAATTTTATATATTTCATTTACTTTAAAGTTCATCTGCTCTTGGATGAGTCTTCATGTACTCATCTTTTGTACCCATATGAGCTATTTGTGTATAAAGCATTGTTGATGCTACATCTGTATGTCCTAATAGCTCTTGTACTGTTTTTACTTCTGCACCATTCTCTAACATATGTACTGCAAAAGAATGTCTTATTGTATGAGGAGTTATCTCTTTATCGATTTTAGCTTGATCTTTATATTGTTTTAAAATTTTCCAATAACCTTGTCTAGTCATTTTTTGACCATTTGTATTTATAAATAAAGTTTTTTCATCTTCACTACGAATAAGTAATGGTCTAACATTTTCCATATATTCCTTTAAACATTTTAAAGCTAATTTCCCTAAAGGAATATGTCTTTCTGAGTTTTTCTTTTTAACTTTTATAAACCCATTAGTTAAGTTAACATCTTCTGTTCTAAGTGAAATAAGTTCTGTAACTCTTATTCCAGTTGCATATAATATTTCAAGCATTGTTTTATCTCTTTGTCCTTTAAGTTCACTTGTATCAGGTTGTTCAAGTAACTTTTCTATTTCACTATCTGTTAAAATCATAGGTTCTTTTCTGCTAACTTTTGGAAGCTCTACATCAGTTGCTATATTTACTTCAGCAAGTTTCTTACCTACTAAGTATCTATATAAACTCTTTACTGAAGCTGCACTTCTTGAAATTGTAGAATTTGATTTACCTTCAGCAATTAGATGATTTACATATTCTTTCATATCATCTTTAGTTAAATCAAATATTTTTTTACCTTGTGCTTCAAAATAATCATTGAACTGAATAAGGTCTCTTTTGTATGATGCAAGCGTATTTTGTGATGCTTGTCTTTGTTCTAAATTTTCAATAAATTCGTCAATAATAATCTTCATGATTTGCTCCTCCATCCATCATGTATATTTTACACTATTTAGTATAATTTTGCAAGGGTTTTAATAAAAATTATGTAATGTTTTTATACATTATGATCTTTTAACTATTTAAGGAGGCAAATCATGACATCTACATCTTTATATACATATGTATAACACCTAAAGAAAGTAGTTGTTCTATTATTACAGAAAGTGCTATTACGGAAAATCCAAGGATTAATTTATACATTTCTTTTATTGTTATTTTAATACCTCCCCCATTTTCCTTTGCCTCAATTAATTCATAATGAAAAGAAACTGAATTTATTGATAAATAAATAAATGCTGGTATATATATCAAATTTGGAATTATTACAAGTAAAAATAATGCAATTATTCCATTTCCAAAGCCAAATACACAAAATAATGTTGGAATATATAGTCCAATAGAAAAACCTTTAAATATATTTGTCATACATACAAGCCCAGGTGCAATTAATGTTATTGATGAAAAATATAGTATTAAAACTAAAATACCATTCGATATCATACCATTCTTTATTACATTTATCCCTTCAAAATTTTCACTCTTTGTACTACTTAATGTATTATTTAATGTCTGTATAATCTCTGTTTTTGTACCACCTGGCATAAAGTTAAATGTAATTATTCCTACAACAAGTCCAATAATTAGACATGAAAAAATAAGGACAATGCTTTTAAAATTATTATTAATATACTCTTTTATATAATCTAACATACAAAACTCACCATACAACATATTATGCTTGTATGATGAGTTTAGAACTTGTTTATTTTACACTTTTACTTTCAGCGACTGCCAATTTATCACATCTATTGTTATATTCATTATCAGCATGACCTTTTACTTTTATAAATTTAACATTGTGAAATGATATAAGACGTATTAATTCTTCCCATAATTCAATATTTTTTGCCTTTGTTTTATCTGACTTTATCCAATTATTCTTTTTCCATGAATATACCCATTTGTTATTTATACTATTTACAACATATGCACTATCAGAATATACTTCTACATCACATTTTTCCTTTAACACTTCTAGTGCTTTAATTACAGCCATCATCTCCATCTTGTTATTTGTTGTATTTTTTTCTCCTCCTGATATTTCTTTTTCTTTTCCGTTATATATTAATATAGCTCCATAACCTCCAGGTCCAGGATTTCCGCTACATGCTCCATCTGTATATATAGTTACTTTCTTTAAATTTTCCAATATTCTCTACCTCTTTACTTGAATTTTACATTTTACTGTGCTAAACTTTATATATATATACGTGTACTATACCATAATATTGTACATTTTTCAATATAAGGAGAGAGATTTTTGAAAGTTTTAGGAATAATTGCAGAATATAATCCTATGCATACTGGTCATATATATCACATATCTAAAGCAAAAGAAATTACTGGTTGTGATACGGTTATAGTAATAATGTCAGGAAGTTTTACACAACAAGGAAATATAGCAATAATAAATAAATTTGAACGTGCAAAGCAAGCTATACAAAATGGTATCGACTTAGTAATAGAAATTCCAAGTGCATTTGCATCATCTGATGCAGGAAATTTTGCATACAAATCTGTAAGTATATTAAATGATTTAAATGTTGACGCAATATGTTTTGGTGCAGAAACTGACAATATAGAAAGATTAAAATTAATTTCAGAAACATTAATTTATAAAGATAAAGAAATATGGAACAAAATAAAAAATGAATTAAAAAAAGGTATTTCTTTTGCTAAAGCAAGAAATAACTCACTAAACAAATTTCTAAATGAAGATGATATAAATATAATATTATCTCCAAATAACATTTTAGCACTTGAATATTTAAAGACTTTAAAAGTTTTAAATTCAAACATTATTCCTTTTGCTATACATAGAGAAAGTAATTTTAATAGTCATATACTTGAAAATTGTTATACAAGCAGTACAAGCATACGTAAAGCTTTAGAAAATAAATGTAACTTAAATGATATACAAAAATACATTCCTGAGAATGTATCTAAATATTTAAAAAATAATAAAATAATATTCAATAATGATTTTTTTGAAATATTAAAGTATAAAATAATATCAATGAATGAAAATGATTTAAAAGAAATAAATGGAGTAAGTGAAGGTATTGAGAATAAACTAAAAAAAGAAATTTGTAATTCATATTCATATGATGAATTTCTTTTTAAAATAAAATCAAAAAGATACGAATTAAGTAGAATTAAAAGAATACTAGCTAATATTTTGCTTAATATATCTAAAGAAGATTTTAACTTACTTAAAGAAAACAATTCTAATTATGCTCATATTTTAGCTTTTAACCATGATAAAAAAGATTTATTATCACATATATCAAATACTTCAAATATACCTGTTATATCATCTTTAAATAATAAAACTTTATCATATTTAAACAAATATCAAAAGCTATCACTTGATATAGATATATATGCTTCTAATATTTATAGCATGTTAATCAATCAAAAAATAAACAAAGACTATACAAATTTTATTTAATTTGTATAGTCTTTTCCATATGTATTATCTATAAATTAATTAATTGCCACGCTTGTAACATCAACAATTTTTGAACTATTTGATGTACTTAATCCTAATATTTTTAATAAGCTTATAGGATTTACATCTACATACACTTTATCTTTTCTTGAATATATTACTAAATTTTCAATGTTATTTTTTATAATTTCTGTATATTTAGTTGTATTATTTTTTATATCTGAAGCATTTACAATAGCACCTGTAGAATCTGTATAAGTCAAATCAGCAGATACTTCAACAAGTTTATTTACTACAGCTTTACATACATTATCAACTTTTACTTCATATAAATCCAATACCTCAGAATTTTTTACATTTTCTTTAGTTTCAATATTTATATTTACTGCATATGAATTTTCAGAAATAACTGTATCTGCTTTTTTTACTATTTCCTTTGTGTATACTGATAAAATACCTTCTTGGGCATTTGTTCTTACTATATTTGTTTTTTTATTTCCACTTTCAACTTTTAAAGTTTTAAATTCATCTTGTTTACTAGAAAATTTAGTTGTTGCATCAGATTCTACATTTTTAAATGTAACAAGCTTTAATCCACTCTCGTCATCTTTGGCAACACTTACATAATCGTCTACATTATATTCTTTTGAATATATATCAACATTTTCTTTATTTTCCTCTTCTACTTTAGGCTTATTAAATTTTAATGCATTAAAATCAAATTTAATAACACCAAGTTTTACTCCTGCAAAGCCAAGTCCTCCAATTATTAATAACATTACAAGGACTGTAACTATAACAGCAATTAGTGAATTTCCTTTTTTCATATAATTTACCCCCAATTAAGCTATACATATATATTAGCAAAAACAAAAACATTTTTCAACAGATAAAATAAAAAATAGTGTAAAACTTTAACATTTTACACTATTTTAATATAACTATATTAGTTCTATTATTGCCATTTCAGCTCCGTCACCTTTTCTTGGAACTAATTTAACAATTCTTGTATAACCACCTGTTGCTTTTTCATATTTAGGTGCAATTTCATTAAATAATTTTTCTGTTAAATCAACAGTATTACCATTGAAATCACTTATTTTATTTAAATGTCTAAACATTTTTTTCCTAGCAGCAAGTTTTGATGGTTTATCAACATTTTTATTTTCTTTAACTACTTCTCTTACTATTACCTCATATTTTTTTCCATTTTTAGAAGTTTTAGTTTCTTTTACTTTTTTACCATTTTTATCTAATTTTGCTCTAGATACTGTTTTTTCCTTAACTTCAAAGTTATCTTTTTCTTTTATTGCTAAATCTACTAAGCTATCAGCAATAGGTTTAACTTCCTTTGCTTTAGCAAGTGTAGTTTCTATTTTTCCATTAAGGATTAAAGATGAAACTAAATTGTTAAGCATGGCGCTTCTGTGAGAAGTTACTCTTGAAAGTTTTCTTGTTCCTGGCATTTTGCTTATCCTCCTTTAATTACTCGTCCTTATTTTTAAATTCAAGTCCAAGTTCTGCAATTTTATTCATTACTTCATCTAGTGATTTTTTACCTAGATTTCTAACTTTTATCATATCTTGTTCAGATTTATTTACTATATCTGCAACTGTATGTATACCTGCTCTTTTTAGACAGTTATATGATCTTACTGAGAACTCTAAATCCTCAATTGATGTTTCTAAAATTTTATCTTTCATAGATAATTCTTTTTGAGACATAATTGACATATTTTTAGCTATTTCAGATAAATCAATAAACATTTCTAAATGTTCATTTAAGACTTTAGCAGCCATACTTAAAGCTTCATATGGTTCTATAACACCATTTGTCCAAATTTCAATAATTAATTTATCATAATTTGGATCTTGACCAACTCTTGTTTTTTCAACTTGGAAATTAACTTTTTTAACAGGTGTAAATATTGAATCAATTGGTAAAACGTTTATAGCATCTGTTGAATCTTTTTCTCTTTTTCCTTCAACATATCCTCTACCTTTTACAGCAGTCATTTCAATATCTAATTCTGCTCCATCATCAACATAAGCAATATGTAAATCTTTGTTTACAACTTCTATTGTTGAATCAGTTATAATATCTCCAGCTGTAACCTCACATGGTCCCTTAGCTTTTATAGTGATATCTTTTTTATCCACATCACTAGATTTTAAACATACTTGTTTTAAATTAAGTATTAAATCTGTAACATCTTCTGTAACTCCTGGTATTGTTGTAAATTCATGAGTTACTCCTGCAATTTTTATTGTATTTATAGCATACCCTGGTAGTGATGAAAGAAGAATTCTTCTTAGTGAATTACCAAGTGTAATTCCAAATCCTCTTTCAAGAGGCTGTGCCTCAAATCTTGCATAATATGTGTCAGCGTTAACTTCAACACATTTTATTTCAGGTCTTTGCATTTCAACCATTTTAATTCCTCCTTTAATACGCTCTGATTACACGTATTATATATAACTTAATTAAATGATTTAATTAGTTCTTAGAGTATAACTCAACGATTAGACTTTCTTGAACTTCAAGATCAACATCTTCTCTAGTTGGTTTTCTTAAAACTTTTGCCTCTGTTCTATCTTTATTTAATTCTAACCATGCTGGTACTGCTTTTAATTTATTAGTTTCCATTACAGAAACTACTGTTTTATTATCTTTTTTAGCATCTCTTAAAGATATAACATCTCCTACTTTACAAATATATGAAGGGATGTTTACTTTCTTACCATTAACATCTAGTACTTTATATCCTACTAGTTGTCTTGCTTCAGCTCTTGAAGTACCAATTCCCATTCTGTATGCTACGTTATCAAGTCTAAGTTCTAATTGTTCGAATAAGATATCTGAAGTTACTCCTTCACGTCTGAAAGCTTCTTCATAATATTTTCTAAATTGAGATTCTGAAACCCCATAATATTCTTTAGCTCTTTGTTTTGCTCTTAATTGAAGACCATATTCTGATAATTTTACTCTATTTTTACCATGTTGTCCTGGAGCATAAGATCTTCTATCAATTGCACATTTATTTGAATTACATCTTGTGCCTTTTAAGAAAAGTTTTGTACCTTCTCTTCTGCACTTTTTACATACTGCATCTGTATATCTTGCCATTTTATATTTACACCCCCACTATACTCTTCTTCTCTTTGGTGGTCTACAACCATTATGTGGTATTGGAGTAACATCTTTTATCATGTTTATTTCCAATCCAGCTGTTTGAAGTGCTCTTATAGCTGCTTCTCTTCCAGAACCAGGTCCTTTTACAAACACTTCTACACTTTTTAATCCATGCTCTTTAGCTGCATTAGCTGCTGTTTCAGCTGCTTGACCTGCAGCAAAAGGAGTATTTTTTCTTGAACCTTTAAATCCAAGTCCACCAGCACTTGCCCAAGATATAACGTTACCTTGAGAATCAGTCATTGTAACAATTGTATTGTTAAATGAAGATTGTATGTGAGCTGCACCAGTTGAAATATTCTTTTTTACTTTTTTCTTTGAAACTGATTTTCTTTTATCTGCCATTTCTAACTATACTCCTTTCTTTCCTGCTATTGTTTTTCTAGGACCTTTTCTAGTTCTAGCATTAGTTTTTGTTCTTTGACCTCTTACAGGAAGTCTTCTTTTGTGTCTTTGTCCTCTATAGCAATTAATTTCCATTAATCTTTTGATGTTTAAAGATACTTCTTTACGAAGATCTCCTTCTACTGTATAATCTCTCTCGATTATTTCTCTTATTTTTGCTTCATCTTCTTCTGTAAAATCTTTAACTCTTTTTGTTGGTTCAATACCTGCTTCTGCAAGTATTTTTCTTGATGCAGAACGACCAATTCCATATATAGATGTTAGTCCTATTTCTGCTACTTTTTGTTTTGGTAAATCTACTCCAGCTATACGTGCCATTTACTCTTACACCCCCACATTAACCTTGTCTTTGTTTGTGCTTTGGATTTTCACAAATAACTCTAACTACGCCATTTCTTCTAATCACTTTGCACTTCTCACAAATCTTTTTTACTGATGGTCTTACTTTCATTTTAATTCCTCCTTAAAATACTTGTTAATAAATTTAACAAAAGTAAGTTATATAATAAACATGAAACTAAAATAAAAGACATTTAAGGCCATGCCTTTTACAGCCGCTCTAGTTTTATGCTTATTGCATGATTTTAATATAATAGGATTATTTTCCTCTCCAAGTTATTCTACCTTTAGTTAAGTCATATGTTGAAAGTTCAAGCTTAACTTTATCTCCAGGTAAGATTTTAATGTAATGCATTCTTAGTTTTCCAGAAATATGAGCCAAAACCTCATGACCATTTTCAAGTTTAACCTTAAAGTTAGCATTAGGTAAAGCATCTGTAACTATTCCATCAACTTCAATAACATCATCTTTAGCCACTATTCATTCCTCCTATTACAAAATTTTTACTCACTTTACGCATATAAAATAAGCAAAAGTTAACATATACATTATAACTTTTTTAACTCTAATTGTCAACATTTTTTAATAATTTTATTATTTTTTCCATGTATTTATTGAATTTTTTAAGTATATATTCTATAATAACAATATATATGCTATTATAGCTCAGTTGGTAGAGCAACAGATTCGTAACCTGTAGGTCGGGAGTTCGATTCTCCCTAATAGCTCCATAAGATAAAATCGTCTCACCAATGTGACGTTGATGATTAAATCAATCTGAAGGTCAATTGAAAAAGTAAATTATATTTAGAAAAAGTAATTTCTATTTACTAATTAAATGCTATTTAAAAGCAAAAATTTGGTAAAAAGGGATTGCTTTTTTTCTTGAATTTTGTGTAAAATGAAGTTACAGACAAGAAAAAAAGGCGCACTTAAGCAAGTGAATTTCAATAAAATTTTTTTCGTGTAAGATTTATTTCTATTCACTTATTAGTTGTCACAACAGTGACATTATGCAGTTAGTGTAGATACTTCTTGTGTTGAGATTTAATTAATTTTTAGAAGGTAAGGTTGTAGTGTGACCTTATCTTTTTCTATCTTTTGTATATTTAATTTATCAAGTATTTCTTTGCCATAAAAGAACTCAAAAGTTTCGTATGGAGTCCTTCCACCAAGTGATTTACGTGGTACAGAATTAATATGTGAAAACATTATATCAAGCATATCTTGTGTTAAGCCTTTTATATTTCGTTTTTTTGAAATAATATCTCTAATAAACTCATGGTTATTTTCTACATGTGGCTTTTGGCTTGGCATTTGAGCATCACAATAAAATATGTTCCCTCTAATTTCTCCTGTTTCATGATTTATTTCAAAAAGTTGTGGCTTTGCAAATTCTGAACCTCTGTCTGTAAGTAATAAACCAAATAATTTTTGATACATATCATCTGGCAAAATATCTTGAAAATAGTTAAGAGAATCAGCCATTTCCTCAGCAGTTTTCTTCTGTTTTAATAGTCCAATCATAAAGCCAGTGTTTTCAAATATAAATGTTTGAATATATGGACCATCTTGTTGGTTATAAACTGTATCCATTTCTGTCGTGGCAGAACAAGTGTTATTTTTAATAAATTCTAAGTAATCATCGTATTTCCTTCCTGTATAATCTGCTGGTTCTGCTCTTTTCTTAAGTTTCTTTTTTCTTAATTTTCTTGTTACTTTTCTTCTTAATTCAAGATTGGTAACACCCCAATCTTGAAATAATCCCATTTCAATGTATGTATAAATTGTTTTCTCACATTGTGTAATTTCCTTATGATTTTGTAAAATTGTGTAAATTGACTGTCCTTGTTTGATTAAAGGACATATAATGTGTGCTAATTCATAAAGTTCTGTTGTGTTTAAATTAACACATTCTCGAGAATCTTTTAAAGTGTATTCATAATTTTTTTGCACTACATTTGCATAATAAAAATATTTTGCTTTTTTACAATGTTTTATATCTGGTCAACAATTACAAGCACCAATAAATCTGTCTCTTCTAAAACATGGTATTTCTTCAAAGTCACTGCATCTGCTTGTACAAATTTTACATTCATTAAAATGTTTACACATCCATGGAGCATCTTCTCTAATTGAATATCTACGTTTTCTGTTGTTTCTAATTTCTTTACCTATTGTTGATTGACTTTTATTAAGTTCTTTTGCAGTTTCAAAATTTCTTAATCCTTTGCAAATATTTTGTTCAATAATTTTTCTATCTTCTAAAGAAAGATGTTTACCATTAAAATTCATATTTTACCTTCTTTCTTAAGAAGTATCTACAATTAAATTATACCATTATATTTTAATCTTACAATATCTGTTAATGTATAATTTAAATTTATTCTAGTTAAATTAAATATAATTTACTTTTTCAATTTACTAAAAATAAATAATTATGCAAGTAGTGAAAATAACTAGAATTTTAATAGAAAATGTGGTATACTTAAATCATTACAATAAAAGAGCTAGGAGGGAATATCTTATGAGAGCACCATATCAAATTTTAACAATCCTATATAAAAGAGAAAATAATAGAATCCTATATGGTATATTTTATAGAAATTCACACTCTATATGGCAATTTATATCAGGAGGTGGAGAAAATAATGAGAAGCCTCTTGAAACGGTGATTAGGGAAATAAAGGAAGAAACATCATTAATTGTCGAAAAAAGAAAAATAGAACAATTAGATTCTAAAACTACTATTCCAGTATTAAATATAACGGGAGAATATACTTGGGGGCCAAATGTATATGTTGTACCAGAATACTCATACGCTATAGAAATAAAAGACGAGGATGGTAATATCCAACTTTCAAATGAGCACAAAGAATACAAATGGGTAGAATATGATGAAGCATTAAAAAAACTAAAGTATGATAGTAATAAGACAGCTTTATGGGAATTAAATGAAAAACTTAATAAAAGAACTAAAGCATGTAATTAATTATAATAAAAAGGAGAATTGATAAAAAAAATGAAAAGGTATTTTATTGCTGATGAGTATTTTGGCTCAAGAGTTTATGATTCAAAAAATAAAGCAGAAGAATATTATGATATTAAAGAAACAGAGGAAACTAAAAGAAAATTACTAGAGTATATCGGATATTTTGTGTAAACTAAAAATCAACTATGATTTTCAGATACTATAGTTAAATTTATAGTGTCTGTTTTTACTTCATTAAATACGTATTATATTAAATTGTCAATGTGCAAGTAAAATTTATATATTTATCCTTAAACATATCCTTTAAAGCTTCTTCAATATCTTTAGCACTTGTTATATTATTTTGATTAATGAATTCTTTTAAAAAATTCCTTCTCTCTTCTGATATTTTTTCACGTTTTGCCATTTTTTCTATCTCCCTTCATATGCAGAAAAACCGACTATGATTTTTCTAATTATATCATAGTCGATTTATATTTTCTAGTTTACACACTTTTTTCGATATTCTCTTAGTATCTTCTATATTTTTTATAAAATATGTGGCTAAAAAATGTAAAATATAGTATAATTTTGTCAGTTTAAATTAAATCTAATCTAATAAGGAGAAACACATGAAACAAAAAATAAGTAATAAAAGTGTAATGTCAGTACTTTTATTTGTATTACCATATATAATAGTAGAATTTACAAATATAATACTAATAACAATTGACAGATCATTATCTAATTCTATTGGTACAACTGCAATTGTAGTATTTGCTTCACTTATAAGCTTGGACTCTGCAATCAATACAATACAAGAATGTATATCACAATCACATAGTATTGTACTATCAAGAGATAGAAAAAATAATAATAGCATTAATACTGTAGCTATTTTTTTACAAATTTTTAGTAGTATGATTATATCTTTGATAATATTTATATTTGCTAATAAACTAACTTATATTTATACTTTAGAAAATGACGCCAGAAATATTTTAACATGTTTATTAAAATTAAAAGCAATTCAGTTACCAATTTTAGCAATAAGTTATATTCCAAAAAATGATTTAAAGGTAAAAGGGAAAACAAATCTTGTACTAATTGCAACAGTTATATCTTCATTATTTAATATTCTTGGAGATATAATAAGTATTAAATTAGGATTTAATGAAGTTGGAATATATGTAGCTACAATCATATCTACACTTATAAATACGATTTTATTATTTATATTTTCGAAATATAAATATAGAAAAATAAAAATGGTATATATAAAAGATATAATTAATCATGCTAAAGATTTATTATTTAATAAAGCAATTCAAAAATTTGCATACATTTTTCTTGAGAGCATATCAAGTTCTTTCGGCACCAATGTTTATGTTATAGTATGTGTATGTTCTGCTGTTGTACAAGTATTATTACAATTAGCAGAAGGATACTATACAGGGCTTTTAGTTTCTTATGCAAATTCTATAGAAAATGAAGAAAATAACCTATTAACAAAAGTAAATAAAATTACAATTTACTCTTTAATATTTTCACTAATATTTTTTATTATTATTCCATATCCAGCTTGGTATTTTTTAGGAAGAAGTGTTCCTTGGAGCGAATGTAGTATATATGTTTATTTATATTCAACTGAATTTTTTACGTATATACTTAATAATAACTATTTAGCATATTTATCTGCTAATAAAGATACAAAAGCTATTAGATTAACTTCATTTATTGGTGGTATATGTATAAGAATACCATTACTTTGTCTAATAAAATATTTTAATATTGGACTTGTTGGCTTAGGATTAGTTTGCACCGTTGATAGGCTTGTTAGAACTATATATTTAAAATCTTATATTAAAAATAATAAAAATCTATATAAAGATTAAAACAAATTTTCGTAAATATATTGTCAACTTTTTAATATTATTGTAAAATAGTATAGGAAATGGAGATGATTCGAGATAAATAAATTAAAAGAGAATGAAGATTATAATAACAAAACTTTTGAAGATATAAAACATATTGATGAAAATGGAATTGAATTTTGGTATGCTAGAGAACTTATGAATTGTCTTAATTATAGTAAATGGAGCAATTTTAAAAAAGTCATTTCTAAAGCTATAAAGTCTTGTGAAAATAGTGATATATCAGTTTTTGACCATTTTGCCGACGTCGGTAAAATGGTGCAAATAGGTTCTGATGCACAAAGGGAGCAAAAGGATTATAAATTAACTCGTTATGCTTGTTATTTAATAGCACAAAATGGAGATAGTAGGAAAAAAGTAATTGCTTTAGCACAAACATACTTTGCAGTACAAACAAGAAAACAGGAAATAACTGAAAAAGAATATAGTTCATTAACAGAAGATGAAAAAAGATTTTATCAAAGAAATTTAACTAAAAAAGGAAATTATTCACTTAATCAAACTGCTAAAAAAGCTGGAGTTAAAAATTTTGATAGATTTCACAATTCAGGCTATAAAGGTTTATATAATGGAGAAACAGCTAATGATATTGCAAAACGAAAAGGGTTAAGATATAGAGAAGATATTTTAGATAATATGGGAAGTGATGAACTAATTGCTAATTTATTTAGAATTTCACAAACTGAGCAAAAATTAAAGAAAGATAATATACAAACAGAAAAAGAAGCTAATGAAACTCATTATAATATTGGAAAAAACATAAGAGAGGTAATTGCTAAAAATGGTGGAACTATGCCAGAAGATTTGCCAACACCTAAAAAGAGTTTAAAACAACTTGAAAAGGAAAATAAAAAAAGTTTAAAAAAGCAATAATTATGTATATAATTATTATTTTTTAAACTTTTTCATAAATATCGCTATAATTTTGTTGCAATTTATAAAAATTATGATATACTTTAATAAATTGATTGATATTTGTATCAATCGTCACGAGAGCCGAAAAAAGTTGTAGATAACTACGCCAACGGCTCCATAAGAATATAGCTTACGGACTTAATTGTTCGTAAGTTTTTATTTTATATAAAACTAACTGAAAAAGAGGACAAAATTATCAAAATAATTTAATCCTCTTTTTATATTTTCCTTATTTTGGGAATAATGTCCTTGTCTAGCCAGCACTGAATTTATACTCCCGCATAAATTCTACTATGGGAATTCCCAGGCCCTTTTATTTTATATTATATTTTCTAATTTCACAATTTTTTTGTGTTCCAATTTTCCAAATCTTGCCATCTTTTGGAATACCATTAAAATACGCATATATTGCTCTTGCTACACCATTATGCGTAACTATTAAAATATTTTTATTATTATAATTTTTAATTATATCATTAATACAAGAATAAACTCTTTTTAACAAATTATCTACTGTTTCTACATTTTTATATTTAGTAGAATAATAATTCCAATATTCTTCTCTATCAATTATTTCATAGGGCATTAATGTTATATCACCAGTATCTCTTTCTATCAATCTGTTATCGTAAATTATAGGGATGTTGTTTATGTTTATGTTTATAATATTTGCTGTATGTTTTGTTCTTTTCATAGGAGAACATATAATCAAATCTATATTAATTTTTCTTAAAGTATCTCTTACTTTTTTTGCTTGTTCTATTCCTATATCATTTATATCTTCATCATTTCTTCCATTAAATAGTCCTAAATCATTATTATTTGTTCTACCATGTCTTATAACATAAATATTCATAATATTATCCTTTCAATAAACTATTTTAAATTCCAATTTTTAGGATTATACTTTTCAGTATTTTCTAATACTGAAATTTGCTTTTTTATCTCCCTTATATCGTCAAAATTAAATGATTCAAATTTATCATAAAAACCTGTATCTTTGTTTGGAAATACTAGCGCTTCTCCAAAAGTTTGAGTTTTTGAATTTATTGTTCTTCCATATAAATGTATATGGAAAACTGGATTTTTTCCTTTACGATATGCCCAATTACCATTTTCTTGATAGTTTATTTTTTCTATACTAATATTCCTATTTTTCATTCCGTTTATCATTGCTTCACTAATTAACATTGTTAGTCTCATCACTTCTGTTGCTTCTTTAGGATTTAAATCTAATCTACTACAAAATTTATTTTTTTTAGCTCTTATCCAAATATGCCCACCATCTTTTCTTGGAATATGTGGCATTTTAGGTATACATACTATAAAATTTTTAGTTTCGTAAATAATTTCATCATTAAAATTTACATCCATTATATTTTTCCTCCATTAATTCCTTAAGTTTATCTGGAAAATTAACAGTCATTCCGTCTATATTAAAATTAAAAGCTTTCCTCATTATATCTTCATTAGAAACTCCCCAAAGTCTTACTCTAACTCCACTTTTATTTGCTAATTTTATATCTTCTATTGTAACATCTTCTGCATTAGGACATATTTGAATACCATTAATTTCTAGTAATTTACTTATATTATCAATGTTTATTCTATCTTCGATTAACCAAGACAATTTTATATTTGAATCTATCGCCCTAACATTATTAAGAGCATTAAAATTAAAAGATGTTATATAAATATCATCGTACGTAGCATATTTTTTTATAATATCTAAGACATCCTTTTCTATTCCTTCTTGTTTTAATTCTATAGCAAAAGTTAAATTTTTTGATAAAAATTCTTTGGCAAAATTTTCAAATAAAACAATTCTTTCATCTTTATATTTTATATCAAACCAACTTCCAAAATCAAAATCTAATAATTCTTTATATGTATAATCACTAATTTTACCTTTTCCATTGGATTTCTTATCAATATTTTTATCATGAAAAATGACAATTTTTTCATCTTTTGTTCGTTGTAAATCTAATTCAATTCCATTTGCACCTAATTGTAATGCTTTTCTAAATGATATCATTGTATTTTCAGGTGAGTATGCAGAAGCACCTCTATGTGCATAATTAACAAACATTTATAATCACCTCTCAATAAAGAATCTATTACATAACAAAATTATACTATAGAATAACAAAATTTTCCATACTACCATTGAAATTTAATAAGAATTCATATATAATGTTTTTAGAAAGAGAGTGTTATGGTTCGTAAGCTGTTGCTTAACCGCTCCATTTGAAATTTGTACTCCCACATAGGGAGTTTAAATACGTAATGCGTCACCACTGGTGACGCATTTTTAGGTTAGTATAAATACTGATTTCAATAATTTACAATTTAATATAGTATATTTAAAATTTATTAAGCCTCTTTTAGACTATTTTCATTGAGTAAAAAGTCATAAATACTGATATAAATTATACCACATTATTTTAAAATATTTGTCGAAATTTATCTATCATCTCATTTTTTTATGTTGTCAAAAAACTCCATCCCCATTGTCATATAACTAATCCTCCAATTCAAACTCATATCCATCATTAACAATAAATATATTTTTTAAATTCATTAATTTTAACTCTTCTCTAGTATTATCTCTAAAATGGGTTGGAATAATTTTCAAATTTTTGTTGTACAATAGTAATTCCTTTATATTATCAATTCCCATGTGATACTTATCACCAATTTCTCGTGAACAATCACATATCATAATATCACAATTTTTTGAAATAAATTTTATATTATCACATAAAGAACTATCACCAGTTACACCTAATTTAGAATTAATTATAAAACCGTATGCTTCAATCTCCTTATGTGCTACTTCCTTAACTTTTATATTATGATTTTCAATTTCAAAATCATCAAATATTTCAATAAAATTTAAATATTTATCAACAAATTCGTCAAAATAATCTCCATACATTAATCTAATAAATGTTAATAGTTTTTCTTTTGTAGTTTTGGGTGCATAAATATCAATTTTATGTTTTATTCCCAAAACTTCAATATTAACAATAAATGTAGGAAAATCTAAAATATGGTCTGAATGTAAATGTGTTAATAAAATTGTATCTATTTCTTTTAAATCGTAATTTTCTTTAATTAATTGTTTGATTGTTCCCGGTCCAATATCTATTAAAATATTATTCTCAATTATCAAACTAGCACAATTTGATTTTGAATAGATGGAACCTGTACCTAGAATTTTTACTTTCATTTCATCACCCATTGTATTTTACTATAAAACCAAAAAAATTTCTATAGTATGGTTCTAGACTTTTTATTTATTTCTATTGGTTTATTTATTTTTATATTTTCTTTTTTTATATTTTTTCTAAATCTTCTTTTTCTAAATTATTTCCTTTGTGTCCTTGTTGACCTCCTTACTTTTTTGATTTTTTCTTCTATTTATAATTCTATCCCCAATTTCATATAAATTTTTATATAATCTTTTTTTGAAAAAGAGTGTTGTAGTTCGTAAGCTGTTGCTTAACTGCTCCAAAAGGTAAAGTCGACGCACCAAGTGACGTTAATAGATTAAATCAACTAGGAAAAACCCATTATATATATTCTAGGACTTATATCATAAATAAACTGACTTGCTAAAAGTCCTAATGTTCCCCCAATAACTTGTGATCTTTCTTCTTCAATAAAACAGTATGGTTCATACTCTTTATTTTGAGTATTCATTTTTGTTCTTGATGAATATTTTATTCCAGATAAGGTTCCAGATATTAAAGTAAATAAATATATTGTATAGACATTTCTACATTGAGAAATTATTATTCCCAGGCAAAGAAATGCTATCAAATGAAATATATGATATTTTTTATAATCTACTTTTAACTCAAATTTTGCTATAGGTTTAACTCCCCTTGAAATTAGTTTTGAAAATTATAAAACTATTGGTATAGAAACTACAACCCAAGGAATTACATTTTGTGATAGAAGATATATTACTATAATTTTTATAAAGTAAAAATTCGTAAAGGAATCAATTATACAACTCCATCTTATTAAATTTATATAATCTTTTTTAGTAGTCATTTTATTTAATCTCCTTAACAAATATTACATTTGTACATTTACAAGGTTTACACCCACATTCTTTGCACCAATCATTAGGAAATTTATAACCCCAATACTCTTTAATTCTAATAACTTCTTTGAAATCATATTTTTTCATTATATTTTCAATATTCATTTTATTATTTACTAATACTCCCTCGCAAACAATATTTGCTAATTGAAGTGATTTTGAATAATCTATAAAATAATCCATAAACATTGACCCAATATGATTATGTTGATATTGCAATCTTATTACAATAACTTGAATATAAAAAGCATCTCCTACCCTTTTACCGTATCCTATACCTACTATATCATTTTCTATTTTTGCTAATTTTATATGAGTATATTCTCCTATTTTATCACGAATATCTCCTGCGCACCATTTTCCCCATTGTTGTTCTTCAATTTCATTTATTATATCTGCATATTTTTCTTCATAATCAATTAAAACTACTTTGTTTTACATATCTTACCACCGTTTATTAAATTATATATATCATACCAATTATAAACTCTATAAATATTTTTGCCTTTGCACTCATTGTTATATCCTGCGTGAAAACATATTACAGGTATTATACTTGATATTTTATTGATATTATCTACTTTATCCTCTATCATAATATCTATATTATATTTTTTACAATTTTCCTTTTTATCTTCTGGACTAAAAATTATTTCATCATAATCAATCTTTTGTTCTGCAAGCCAATTAACTACTATTTTTCTCATTTTCTCTCCATCTTCATTGTTTCTATCAGTTAAATATCTTGCCGTTACTATATAGATTTCATTACCATCATCTTTTAATTTTTTAATGACTTCACTTGCATATTTTCTTGATGGTTCTTTTGTTACATAGTCATATAAGTATTCATTCCAAAATTGACTATCTAACTCATCTGAAACATTGAATATTTTTGTTATTTCATAACCATCTTTATTTAAAACACTTTTATTAAATTTTGAAAAAAATTTTCCTCCCACATCTAATTGCCATTGTTCAATGTCAGTTAACACTCCATCTATATCAATACCTATTCGCATTTTGATTTCACCTCCAATTTGACTATAATTCAATCTATTAAATTATATCAAAATTTATAGAAAATAGCTATATTTCTACTTGAAATTATCATAATATCTGCTATAATTAATTTGTAGTTGATTTAATCAATCTTGGGAGTATAGTTTTTCGAATATAAGAAAAGTTAAGGCTCCATTTGAAATTAACTTACGGACTTAAAAGTTCGTAAGTTTTTATTTTTATATATAGTTCTATTTCTAGATAAAAAACTTTTTTTAATTCAAGTAATAACACCTACTAAATATCAAATAAATCATTTTATATTAAAGAAATTACACAATTTTTGAAAAAAGGCAGAAAAAATTACAAAAATAATTTAACCTCAAAACTATATTGAAATTCTTTATCAATTTTATTTTGAATTTTTTTATCAATTTTGTGTATTGACTTTTACATTATACCTAAAATCGATTTTTCCTATAATACAAAAAATAAAGCAAGTAACAAATTAGTTACAAACTTTGATCTGTGGTCTAAACCATTTTTTATATTTCTAATCTTCAATAATCCATTCTTGTAGATATCCTATTTTACTATTGCAATACTCACAATAGCCATTTTTTGCATCAACAGATGCACCACAGTTTGGACATTTTATCATATTCGCCCCATCTTTTAATTCTATAGTTTTATTGTTATGTTTTAATAAAACATAGGTATCTTCAATAAATTTAGATTTTATTTTATTATTTTTTAAATATACTATTCTAACATCAGCTTTTACACTAACATATAGCTTATCATTTTTTCTAAATTCTTTAAAATCAAGATAGTCTAAAATGTCATAGTCAATAATATCCTCTTTCAAGTAATATTTTTTTCCTACTTCATAATTTAGATTATTAAAGAATGTCTTTTTATCTATTTTAGTTCTATCCCAAAATTCCATTTGTTTTTTATTTTGCTTATCTTTAAATCTTTTTATTGGTCCAAGAATTACGTAAGCATCCATAATATAAAAAAGATAATACAATATTAAAGATAGTATTGTCCCATATATAAATATTTTTGATATATCATAGCTATTAAAAGTTCTTGATGTGTATTTTATAAATATAAACGATAAAATTAAGCTTATTACAAGATCAATTATAGCAGTAATAACCCTGTATGTCTTTTTCCTAAGTACTCTATCATAATGATATTTACCACCCAAATCTTTATCTGTATAATCAATGTTATAATAAGTACCACAATATGGACAACCATCTACAAACTCTTTGAGTTTTGAACTCATTCCACAATTTTTACATGTATACTCTTCATTTTCCTTAGAATTTGAAATAAAAGTATATTCAATTCTTGAATCAAATAATTTCTCTGTATGTACACATCTACTATTTATATAGTAATCCTTTTTACATCTAATTCCATTTGAAATATCATCATTAATACTACCATCAGTATTTTTTTCTAATATCTTGTTTCCAACTATATATTTAGTTTTTATATTAATATTATACTTTTTTAATTTTTCATTATGGTAACTTTCAGATATTAAAGGCATATTTTCACATCCTATCTATTATTGTTATTATTATTGTTGTTATTATTGTTGTTATTACTTGAAGATGATCCTCTGCTATAGTGAGAATTAGAGGATGGTGTATAATGCGGTATAACATTAAATACAGTATTACTCATTATAACTCCATCAATAGAACTACTTATACATCTTGAAGAAATAACAGTTGCATTGCTTAAATTATTTTTTAAAACTAAAGAAATACTATTTTTTTTACAAATTACTTCTCCCTTCTTATTATTCTCTAAAAAATCATATATTTGCTCTAATTCCTTTTCAGATAATTCGTAATATTTAGTAAGCTCTATACATCTTTTCATTCTTATTAATTCTTCATAAGTTTCTGGTTCTTTGTTCATTTTCTTAACTCCTTATCTATATAATAAAATTCTATATTTTGAAATGGTAAATTTATTGCTTGAATATGATAATAAGCATTATTTTTTTGTTTTGTATAATGATAATCTCTTAGTGATGAAGTTGTAAAGAAAATATTATTTGGAGATTCTTTAGAATATTCATTTTTATATTCACTAATCAAATTAGATAAATCAAATACATAGTATTCTTCCTTATCAGATTTTGTATTATCTAAAACTCCTTTATATACTTGATGTGTTACAACATGTCTTTGTTTAGTTCTATTTTCATCTCCATATGTCACTAAGTTGCCGCTAAGTATCATAATGTATAGTGAATTATTTTCAGGAAAATCACATACTTCTGATATAACGTGCTTTTTCATGTATATTTTAACCTTGCTATTAGGTGTTATATAAACAAAATCTCTTATATTCTTTATTACCTGCGATTTTAATTTATATTCAACATTATCTACTTCTAAGATAAAACTTTCATCATCATAAATATATTTTAGTTTATCATCCATACTAATTATTTCTTCTAATAATGGATAATCATTAACATTTCTTTTTGGTATATACCTAGTTGAGTCATCTAGTCTCATTTTTGACATATATTCATATACAAATTCATCATTAAATTCATCAGGCAAATAGTTTCTATCCTTATACATTTTCTTTTGCAATTTACATGTATAACTTTTATTTGTTTTATAATTGTTTTTAACAAAAGGACAACCTGTCTTACATAGATACAGATAACCACATTTTGTACATTCTTCATTTAACGGCTTTTTATTATGATTTATAAATATCTTTCTTTGGGCAGTTTGTAATATTTCATTAACTTCATTTTTATATATATTCCCATAATAATAATCAGGATTTTTTTGCCCCCTTACACAAGAATAAATATCACCATTTTTCTCAAGTAAAAAGAACTTTTCTCCACAATTATCACAGTTTGAACAATACCCAGGTCCAAATTCATCAAACCAGGGACCATTTACACCATAATCTAGGTCTGTTCCATCAAATTCTTTATGCATTCTTTCATAAAATTTAACTTGTTCTTATTCAGTTATATGATGTAAAATGCCATTTGAATTATAATCAAAACCTATCATAAAATTAAAATCATTCATATCTAGACATGTATTTTTGTGTAAATATTTTATATCTTTTATTATTTGGTCTATATGATTATAGTGTTCTTTAAATATAGTAGCAGAAACCTTCTTTTTATTTGGTATATCTTTTAATAGTTCCGTATTTTTCAAAATTTTATCTAATGTTTTCTTACCTGATTTTGTAACTCTATATTCATCATGCAACATTAGTGGCAAATCTAGACTTCCTGAAATTGATACATTAAACTTTTTTATTGTGTCAATATGTTTATCTAAACTATACATATTTGTTTTTATATGTGGTCTTCCTATTTTAAAACCAGCACTTGTAATTATATCTCTATTTTCTTCATAGTAATCGTTTATATATTTTATTAAATTATAAAAATCATTCGTAGAAAGTGTGGTAACTTCTCCTCCATGTAAAGAGATATTAAATGGAATAACACTTTCATCTTTAAATTTTTTTATAGCAAATTTTAAAGTATCAAGAGCGTCATATTCTAAAGAATTATCTTTTGTATTATCCTCTAAATAACAATACTTACATCCCATATTGCAAGCCATAGTTGGAACATAAAGTAAATGTATAAATTTATTTTCCATTGTGAATTTTTATTCCCTTCCTAGATATTAGTTATAACATACATCAAGTGAAATGCCTTTATTGTTATGCAACGCTGATGAACCTGATATTTCTACTGCAATATTTTCATTTATTTTTACTGATGTACTTTCTTTATTTATAACTATTGTTTTACTTCCATTTTCATCTTCAAATAAAAGATAAAAATCATTTCCTTTTTCATTTTCTTTTATACTTTCAAGTTTTATTCTTGCGTTACTTTTATATGCGGAAGTTGATTCTTTATATTTTGAAATTTCTTGTGTTTCTCCAGTTATAATATATAAAAATGTAGTATTTTCATAATTTCCTTCATCTATTGTATTTTCAGAATTTGCTTCTCCATATCTTTTTACTTTAGTTGGGCTTTCCTTAAATGCTCTTGAATTTACATCAACACCTTGTGGAATAGTTATGCTTTTAAGGTTATCACAAAGTCTAAATGCAGACGAACCAATTTCTTGTAAGTTACTGTTTTGACTTATTTCTACAGAACTTAATTCACTACAACCATAAAAAGCATGTCCACCTATTCTTGTTACATTATCTGGAATTACAATAGACTTAAGGCTACTACATTCTTCAAAAGTATTACCCCTAATCTCAGAAATATTATTTGATAATTTAATACTCTCAAGAGATAAGTCGTTATAGAAAGCTTCTCCTCCCATATATGTTAGTGAATCTGGAAATTCAATATTAGTAAGTGAAACACAGTTATAAAAAGCTCCGCCTCCTAAATATTCAAGATTACTTGGTATATTAACATTTTTTAATCTAAAATTATTTTTAAAGGCTTGTCCCCTTATTTCTTTTATTGTATCTGGTAATTCAACTTCTTTTAATAGTGGCATATTAGAAAAAGTATTTCCTCTTAATCCTACAACATTTTCCCCTTTATATGTATTTGGAATTTTAGCTTTTGTAAAATTTGTAATTCCAAAGGCATAAAATCTTACTGAATAACCATTATCTGCTTTTTCATAAAGAATTTTAGGAGTATAAAATATTACACCAGATATTAAAATTGCAGCAAGGCAAAATACGATTTTGAATTTTTTTATATTATCTGGTACAAGTGAACTTTTTACACTCATAACTACATTTGAAATTTTTTCACTTGGTCTTGATTTTAATTCTTTTTTTATATATTTAACCAAGTCGTATTTTCTTGTTATAAAGAAAAATGCAATTAATATAACTAATCCAACTATATATGTTGCAATTGGGAAATGGAAAAATATAAGTGAAATATATACAAAAAGTAGTACTGCAAATATAACATTTAAAATATTTTTTCTTTTTAATACATCTGATGGTATTAATTTACTGTTTATATCAAATTCAGCTTTTTGCATTTCTCTTTTTATAAATTCTTCTACTAATTTATCTTCGGAGTTTTTAAATATAGGGTCAAATGAGTTATAACTTACTAATATTCTTGGTGTATTTACATCATTTTCAACTTCAAAAGGTGTTCCACAATTAGTACAAAATTTATAAGTTTCATTTAAAACTTTTCCACATTTTTTACATTTTAAACCATTATTTACTATTTCATCTTGATTGTTTTCATCCATTTTTATCATCCCACCATTCTTTTTAGCAGTTAAAATTGGAATTATTATAAATGCTCCAACAAAAACAGCCAAAAAATCAAAAACAACTATAGACGTTGTAATAAAGAAATCAAAGATTATTAATATTGCTGCTCTTATTCCAAACAAAATCCAAAATATTTTTTTACTTTCACTCTGAGAAATTATTTTTGAAATAGGTTTTAAAACAAATACAGACATATGTATTGAGATAAATGCCTCTAAACCAATTGCAAAACTAACTGGTATGGATGAACTACTTCCAGAACTTGCTAATACAAACGATGGAATAAAAAATAATGGTAAAAACAAAAATGGTATATACTTTTTCATAAACTTTCTCCTCAAATTTCTTCTAAACTTATATAATATATAAATTAAAATTTTTACTATTATATCATAATAATATGTTTTTTT
>ENA-OPCO01000082-OPCO01000082.1-human-gut-metagenome-genome-assembly--contig:-NODE-82-length-70243-cov-9.650296_pt1 | contig 70243 bp, 52 predicted proteins | sample MGYA00241562_ERZ501475 | MGnify/ENA primary metagenome ERZ501475 (study PRJEB25962, sample SAMEA2042627) | human gut metagenome | biome: human gut; feature: human-associated habitat; material: faeces... | reverse complement strand
ATATCAGGGACTGGGATTTTTCTACCGTACAAAGGTAACTGATAAGAAGGGAAAGATTAATCCATCTCCATGGACATATGATGACCTTAACCCTAAGGTACAGAAATATTTCCAGAAGATAGTTAAGTATTGTAAGGACAATAGAATTGAGCTTATATGTGTTACCACACCAATTCCACCATCATCTGTTGCTTCAGGTGCTGCAAATGAGGCTAATACATATTTCAGACAGATATGTGATGAGAACAATGTGAAATATATTGATGGCAATCTTATTAAGAATGAGGTTCTTGATGTAAGCGATGATGATTTCTCAGACTGGGAAGGACACATGAATGGTGAACTTGCAGAGCAGTTTTCAGAGATACTTACAGAGATACTTATGAAGGAAGATAATTCAGAATATTTCTATAGCGGCTATGATGAGTGTATAGAAGCAATTAAGGTGAGACAGGCGCAATGATTGTATATCAAAGAACTCAGATATATGGTACTTATGTACATTTAAAGCGATTTTTTATGAAAAAACTGTGATAAAACAGTGAAACTGGAAAAAATTGCTTGCTATAAACATAACAATGTGCTACACTCCTATCACTGCATATGTTGAATCTGCAGGTAGTAAAGCGTCATGATGTATTACATAACCGTTACCGCATTTGAGACACTTAGGCTACGCCAGAGGAAATCATATGTATTAACGATACGCCTGCTTTGGCGGGCACCACGCCGGTGTGGCGGAACTGGCAGACGCACAGGACTTAAAATCCTGCGGGACTTATACTCCCATACGGGTTCGATTCCCGTTGCCGGCATTATATCAAGGCTGTACAAGAATGGATGGTTTCTTATTCTTGTACAGCCTTTTTGGTGTGCAGAGATGAGAAAAAGTGTGAATATATTGATTGTATATTGGATATATGTGAAGGGAATAACAGATATAAAGAAATATTGGCAGATAAGAAGAGAATGAGCAATATGTATGATGTTGCACAGAGAGTGAAAGACATAGGGATACAAAAGGGAATAAAGCAGGGAATACAGGAAGGAATACAGAAAGGAATAAGTCAGGGAGGTAATCAGATGATTTACTCTTTAGTTGAGGATAGAAGTATAAGTCTGGAAGTTGGTGCAAGAAAACTTGGAATATGCAGAGAGAAATTAAGAGCCAATATGATAAATGCAGGATACAAATGTCCTGATGAACAATGAATGATATACAATTCTGCCAAACAATAGAATAAAAATTAAGCTAGAGAAATAACAATGCCAGAAATAAACACTGGTATTGTTATTTTTTTGACTTATAAGAGAAAATATAAAAAAATCCTAAAATTTGTGAAAAATTACAATGCGTCTAATATATGAGAAAAATGTCGGAAGCCAGTAAATGCGGTGGTTGCGAGGTTTGCGTACAAGCTGTAAAAAAGAGTTTTATTGCTTTTAGAAAGATAATAATGTTGGTGTTGTGAAATATGCACAAAATATGTGCTGAATATTGGTGCGAAAGACGACATAGTTACCAATGAAATGGATTGACTGGGTGAATCGTTTGTGTTAATCTTATGAAAGATTTCGGGAAAAGTGCGTGTTTCCCGTGCAACAATGAGATATCGTAGTAAATACGATGTTTTAGAAACAAGGAGGCAATTTATGAAAAAGAACAGAAAGCGGATTGTGGCGGCGTTCATGACGGTTCTCATGGCGTTGACATTAGTCCCAACATGGCTGTTGGGTGGCGCGTTTGCTACTACAGCTAAGGCTGAGGAAGGTGTTAAACTTTCATATAAGTATGTACAAGCAGCTGATACGCCAGATGATTTTTCAAAAACTATAAGTGATGGAAATGGCGAGGTAATTAAAATAGAGGCTGTTAAAGGTACTCTTGGTCAGGGAAATGCTTCAGGAGATTACTTATCTGTAAAACCTGGATCAACTAGTGAGGCAATGTCTACAGCAGATGCAAAATCAGGAAAGGTTACAAAGGATACAATGCCTAAAAACGGTTATGTAAAATTAACTGTAAACAGAGATTCTGATATAAGTGTTAATGTTGGTATTAATAATACTAAGATGAATTTTTGTATTGTAAAGCAGGTAGGGGAAACATATTCTTTTGTTGTTTCTGAGTATGAATCAGCCAAATTTTCTAATAAAGAATTTAAGATTAATGATGCTAAAAAAGGCGATACATACTATATATTTGCTACAAATGGTAAAGAAGTAAGATTTTACAGCTTAGAAATAACAGGAGATTTCTTCAAAATAGATGCTCCTGATGCAAAAGCATCAGCAATAAAAGCTACACAGGATACAACAGATCCATCAAAGGTATCAGTTGATGTTTCTGGATTATCTGTTAATGAAAAAGGACCAGATGCTTATTATGCTGTGGAGAGAGTTAAGACATCATATGGTTCAGATGCAGAACCAGACTGGAATGATGCAGAAGAAGTATATAAGTATACAGGAAAAGAGACATCATTTAAGTATGATGATACAGTAAGCAAGTCTGGTACATACTATTACAGAGTTGTTGGTAAGGGTGTTGCATCAGATGATTCAGTAGGTGATGCAACAACAGCTGGTATTCAGTATGAAGCAGCGCTTGAAATCAGTGCTACAGGAGATGTTAATAAGGTAACTGCTACATGGGCAGATATTGAGACAGCTTCGTCATATAATGTATATGTATATAAGAATACAGAAGCTTGTCCTACAAAAGCTACTAAGACTGTTTCAGAAGAGGAAATAGCAGCATTTAAGAAGGCAAAGACAGCTATTAGCTGTACAGTGGATGGTCTTGAAGCAGGTTATAAGTATAATGTTAAGGTTGATGCTGTAAGAAAAGCAGGAACAAAGAGCAGTAATATTGTTACAGTAAGAGCATTAGAGCAGATTGATACTTCTAAGGCTATAACAGGAATGAAACTTGTTGATCAGCAGACAACAGTTCCTGTTACTGTAATCAGAGATAAGGGACAGATAACAGCGTTCCAGCCAGCTACAACAGGTGGTGTATCATCTAAGGGATTTAGTAATACATCATATGTTGTATTGAATAATACAGTTGCAAAGGATAAGGACTTTACTCTTACAGCAGATGTAACAGTAAAGGCTAAGCCAGCAGCGTCAGGTGCAGGACTTTATGTTGGTGCATTTACAGATATTGATAAGTCAACAGCAAATCTTTACGCAGTTGGTTTCAGAGGAGCTAACAGTGGAGTGTGTGATTTAGTTTATTACAGAAATAAGGCTAATGGTTCTTATTCAGGTGGTAAATATAATAGTGTAGTTAATGCGTATACAAATGATACAGTATATTCTGTAACAGTAACAAGAAAGAGTGGTAAGTATACTACAGAAGTCAAGACAGCAGATGGCAAAGTTAACTTTAAGTCTTCAGAGGAAGAACCTTCAAAAGCACTTATGGGCGATGTTAATGTTGGATTTGCAGTTATTGGTACAACAGCAGTAGTTAATAACTTAAAGGTTGTATCTGGTTCAGATACATTATTTGATGCTTCAACACTTACTGGTACATATTCACCATTTAGTGATAACTGGGCTGCATATGAGGGAACATCAGTTACAGGAACAGTTAATGATAATGAGAATGGTAAAATTACAGTAACAGTTGATGGAGAAATTGGTACATATGGTGCAGGCTCAATTGATGTTAATATGTACAATGCAGCAGGTGAACTTAAAGATACTAAGACAATAACAGCATGGAACACAACATCTAATGAGGTTGAGTTTACTCCAGATGCAACTGGTGTATATTATTTTGAGGCAGTTGCAAAGAGAACAGGTGTTACAAAGACATATACATCAACAAAGTATAAGTCAGAAGGATATATTCTTCCACTTGGAGCACCGGAAATTCAGTTAAGAACAGCAGAGTCAAGTAAGATTGAAGTGACATGGGATGCAGTTCCAGAAGCAACATCTTACAAGGTTGAGTATAAGAAGAGCGATGCAACAGACTTTACAACACTTGTTGCTTCAACAACAAGCCTTTCTGCTAAGACAGGATCACTTAAAATTGGAGATACATATATTTTCAGAGTTACAGCGATAAGACAGTTAGATGGTTCAGAAAGAGTATCAAAGGAGGCTTCATTACAGGTTGCTGATCATGAACAGTTTACATGGAAGTTCTCAGCATTTGGACAGGGCGTAACTGTAAAAGAAGGAAGCCTTAATGACAAAACAGCATCTAATGATGGTTACTCAGGAGAAGTTAATTCAGGAGATGGAAAAGTTAATGTATGGTCACTTAACAGCAAAGGAAAGTTAGTACCAGCTTCAACAGATGGTTTAGCATTCTATTATGCGACAATACCTACAAGCAAGAACTTTACACTTACAGCAACAGCAAATATCAATTCTTGGACATATACTAATGGACAGGAAGGATTTGGTATTATGGCAGCAGATGCTGTTGGAGATAACGGAGATTCTTCAGTGTTCTGGAATAACTCATACATGGCTTCAGTAACTAAAGTTGAGTACTACAGCAATATTGATGAAGAAACAGGAGTTGCTTCTGTAAGTAAAACTTCTGGAGATAAGATTTCTATGAAACTTGGTATTGGTTCACAGGAAAAGATTGGTGTTACAAAGAAGAATATTGATAAGCTTAAAGATAATGATACTGATACAGTAACTAATGAATTTAAGTCATCAATGACAACTCTTGAAACATCTAAGTTGGGATCAGATCCAGGAACATATAATCTTATTGGTAATTACACTAATACAGATGAAACATTTAAGAATACAACAGTTGCTAATCCTATGACATCAGTTAAGCTTACAATCAGAAAGAATAACACAGGTTATTTTGTAAGCTATACAGATGCAAGTGGCAATACAACAACTAAGAAGTATTATGATACAGAAGCACTTAGCAAGTTAGATGAAGATAATGTTTATATTGGTTTATTTGCATCAAGAACTTGTGATGTAACATTTAGTGATATTTCACTTACAACAATTAATCCAGAGGATGATGATCCAAAGGAAGAGAGACCTATGGAATATAAGGATGTTGTTTTAGGTATATCATCTGCTTCAACAGCAAGCACAGAAGATTATAAGCTTAAGGGACTTTCTAATGTAGATGGTCATGTTGTAGTGACTAAGGGAGAAGAAGTTGTTGGCGAGGCAGATGTTAAGGCTGATGAGGCATTTACATTTGATACAAAGCTTAAGGTTGGTGATAATAAGTACACAGTAACACTTACACCAGATTCAACATTTAAGTTTGATGAATATGAGATGCCAACTTCATATGATCCAATTGAAATATCTAAGACAGTAACATATGCATACTTCACAGGTGATTTGATTTATGTAAGTGCTGAAGCTACTGCAGCAGTTGATGAAGCTAAGGCTAATGAGACTTACTCATCAAAGGCACAGATTAACTCAGGTAAGGGAACTAAGAGTAATCCAATTGATATTTACAATGCAGTTGCTTATGCAAAGGCTGGACAGAAGATTCTTCTTCTTGAAGGTGATTACAAGGTAGCTAATAATTTATTAATTCCATTTGGAATTAATGGTACAAGCGAGAAGCCAATCTACATGATGCCAGAAAAAGCTGGTACAAGAGTAGTTCTTGACTTCAAGGGTACAACAGGAGAAGGTTTAACACTTTGCGGTAATTACTGGTATATCCAGAACATAGATGTAACACATTCAGCTAATGGTAAGGATGGTATCCATGTAGCAGGAAGTTACAATGTATTAGATTGTGTTGACACATATGAGAATGGTAATACAGGTATTCAGATTAGTAGATTTTCAAATGTTCAGGCTAAGTCAGACTGGCCAGCATACAACACAATTAAGAACTGTACATCACATAACAATGCAGATGCAGGTTATGAGGATGCAGATGGATTCGCAGCTAAGTTAACAATTGGTAAGGGAAATGTATTCCTTGGCTGTATTGCACATAACAATGCAGATGATGGATGGGATTTATTTGCTAAGGTAGAAACAGGTAACATTCCTACAGTTGTAATTATGAACTGTGTAGCTTATGCAAACGGATTCCTTGAAGATGGAACTAATGCCGGAAATGGTAATGGATTTAAGATGGGTGGTTCAAGCCTTTCAGCTGGACATGTACTTCTTAATTCAATTGCATTTGATAATAAGGCTAAGGGTATTGATAGTAACTCTTGCCCAGATAATGTAGTAGTAAGTTCAACATCATATAACAACTTTAACTACAATGTTGGTTTATATACTAACGATTCTAAGAATACAAACTACAACGTATATGGTGTTCTTTCTTACAGAAATAAGTCAGTAGATTTAGCTGATAGCCTTAAGGCAAAGGGAACACAGGATGAAGCTAAGTTATATCAGGCAACTGATTATTACTGGAAAGCTGCATCAGGCGATGCTAAGGATTCAAGTGAGATATTAAGTGACAGCAGCTTTGCATCAGTAAATACTTATGCAGTAAATGTTGATACAGCAACAGCATTAGCAGATAATAATACAACATTACTTGCTGATACAGCGTCAACAATTAAGTATACAGCAAATCCGGTTAACAGAAATGCAAATGGTACTATCAGCATGAATGGACTTATGATGCTTACAGCTCAGACAAGAGCAGCATTAGGCGCAGGCGTTGGTGCAGATTCACTTGACAGAGCTCCACAGCTTACAGCAGAGTCTAGAAAGATTCTTATCGACGCATTAGGCGAAGAAGAATTTAACAGAATTGCTTCTATGTCATTCACTTCACCAGTTCTTTCAAGAGATGGTGAGGAGGGAGCCCTTACAAAGGATTCAAGCAATATGGCATTAATGATGGTAATACTTATGGCATCTATAGCTGCAGTTGCAGGAGTAGTTGTAATTGAGAAGAAGAGAAGAATTGCAAGATAATTCTTTGAAAATGTTAATACAGCAGAATGAAAACTAAATAATCTATAGTATTAAATTCCTGAGGAGTATATAATATATACGACTCAGGAATTTTAGTTTGACATAATATATGAATAATGTTACCATTTGTTTAAAATATTAGCGTGTAATTATATCAGATAATAGGAGAAAGAATGACAAAATCATTAAGTAGTACTGAAGATTTAATAAAATATATGAAAAGCCAGGGGATAAAATTTCAGGTTTTTAATGAAGAAGATACGAAAAATTTCTTGGAAGAATGTACATACTATAAAAAAGTGTCTAGCTACAAAAAGAATTTTTTGACAATTAAAGTTGGAGAAGAAAAGCTATATGCTGATTTGGATTTTGCATATTTAAAAGAGATTTCATCTATAGATGCAGATTTAAGAAGTATTATTCTGACAATAAGTCTGAATATTGAACATGCTGTTAAAGTTACAATAATTAACAAGTGTCTGGAACATGGATTTAATGGATTTGATATAGTCGAAAAATTTTTTGAAAAATATCCACAAGTAAAGGATAATATATTGAAATATATGCATAATAGTTATTGCGAAGACATTATATATAAACATAGAAACAGAATGCCAATATGGGTTGTTGTAGAGACAATTTCATTTGGAGACTTATGTCTTTTATATAAATTTATGGTGGATAATAATTATTTCGGGGATAAGAAGAAAGCTGAAATCAGGGATTCTGTAGGGATTCTTTATTCTGTACACAACATAAGAAATGCTGCGGCACATAATCACTGCTTATTAAGAGATTTGAGATATTCAGATGCTGTTTCAGATGTTGTGCATATGATATCAAGATATGTGTCGGATGTTCCTGATATAAGTAATGATCAAAGAAAAAAGGCATTAAAGACAAAATTCTACTATGATTTTACATGTTTGCTCTATTCTATTGATTATTTTATGAAAAGCCAGAAAATGAAGGATAAAGCAAAAAACAGTCTTAATGTATTTATGAAAGAAACGGCAGTCAGGCATAAAGAATATTTTACAAAATGCATACCAATAAAGAATGCTTATACATTTTTTAGAAAAATACTTGACAAATATTCATGACATGAATATCATAATACTGTGAACTTAAAAAGAGTACTTTTGTATGGACTGAGTATAACTCGGTCCTAGTTTTCTTTTATGGATAATTCCTGTTAATATAGAAGAATGAAAACTAAATAATCTATAGTATTAAATTCCTGAGGAGTATATAATATATACGACTCAGGAATTTTTTTAGGGGATTATATTATTATGAAGAGATGGATAATAAGTGCAGGATTTGTGTTAGGAATAGCTGCGTGTATGTGGATAAGTATGACCACATTTGCTGCAGATGTGGATATTAAAGCAGAGAGTGAAGACAAGGGGTATGTGTATTGCGAGAGTGGAACACAGGCACTTGCCAAAGTGAATGAGTATCTTGATGATGTATGCTGGGATGACAGGACCGGAATAAATGTTGTTTATCCGGGAAGCGATGTATCTGGAAGTGTAACGGTTAATAATAATCACAGCATTGCGGATTCTTATGAGGATTTTATATTTGATGTACAGGTATGTAATGAGAAGATAACGCTGCAAGGAGCTGGGTATAATCTTTTGAATGTGAAGAGATGTGCATATGAGACACATTCATATGGTATTACAAGGGAACAGGCACTGGAAGCAGACGCAGTTGCAGATGAGGTAGTGAACGAATGCAATGCAGATAGTACTTTGGATAAAATAAGTAGTGTATATAATTATTTGTGTGATAATGTGGTTTATGACAGTGCATATGAATATGGCAGCATATATGATGCGCTGGTTGGCGAAAAAACTGTGTGCTCCGGTTATGCTGCCGCATTTCAGGTGATGATGGAAAAGCTGGATATTCCCTGTAAAATTATGGCGGGAAATGTAAATGGAACAGCACATGCGTGGAATGCAGTAAATGTATCTGGTAAATGGTATTATGTTGATGCAACATTTGCAAATACGATGGGCATGCGCGCGGACTATCTGTTATTCGGAAGCGACAGACGCACGGATGTGTATGGGATTGGAATTGTTAGTGGAGATTATGGTACACAGATGTCTGATGATGCGCTTGTAATTGAGGATACTGGGGACAATAACGATAATAAGGCGGATGGAAATAGAAACGGATATATTATCGTTATTGCCATGGCAGTGATTGTGCTTGTCATTGCGGCGGGATGGTGTGCTTTAAGGAAAAAGAAAAGTTGAATACAAAATATGATATTTGCATAGAAGATTATAATATTATATAATATAAATTATATTGTTAAATAAAGCGCATTAACGCGTTTGGGGTACATGAATGGAAAATAATAATGTCAACAGGATGCGCGATGGCGTCCAGAATATAATCCTGTTTTTTACAGATGCATTATGTATAATGATAAGTTATTACTTATCAGGATATATATGGTTAATGGCATATAAAGGCTTTAGCAGGGAATTTGCAATGCATCAGCTCAACGGAAGTCTGGTTACAGTTCTGATTGCGTTGATTATAACGGTTGTTTTTACTAATATAGAACCTGACTTCATAGTAAGAGGAAAATTTAAGGAAGCACGTTCCATTGTTAAAAAGATATTGGTTTTTGGTGCTTTTATAGCTGTGTATGAGCTTTTGAGAAGAGGTAATGAGGAGATTCCAAGAGGAATTTATGTTGTTACGATTTTCTTGTCATGTGTATTTATGTTTTTTACCAGACAACTGGTAAAAAGGTATCTTTTTGCCAGAAGCCATAATAAAAGACATGCCCTTAATGTTATTGTGGTAACAACTAAAGACAGGGCTGCTCAGGTTATTAAGAGTATTAACAAGAAAGAAGACTGGATAAGAGATATAACTGCGCTTGTTATAGTTGATGCCAATATGGTAGGAGAAGAAATTAATGGAATCAGAGTAGGGGCTAATGCCCATACAATGATGGAATATATAAAGAATGAGATTGCTGATGAAGTTTATCTTGATCTTGACTATCAGACCAAAATCGGGTATAAGACAATGGTTATGGAGCTTGAGGATATGGGTGTGACAGTTCATATGCGACTTGAACTGCTTGAAACATTTAATGACTTCGATGCTGCAATGGGGCATCTTGGAACTATACCGGTTGTTACATTTGCTAACAGAATATTTGACTATAAGGCAATGCTTGTTAAGCGCATTATGGATATTGCAGGATCAATTGTTGGTATGATATTTTTATTGATTGCAATGATTATTTTTGGACCAATTATTAAACTGACATCGCCTGGACCTATCTTTTTTAAACAAAAGAGAGTTGGAAAAGGTGGAAGATATTTTTATATATATAAGTTCAGATCAATGTATCAGGATGCGGAGGAGAGACTTAAAGAACTGACTTCACAAAATGAAATGAGTGGATTTATGTTCAAAATGGAAGATGATCCCCGGATTACTCCAATAGGTAAGTTTTTGAGAAAGACAAGCATTGATGAATTGCCGCAGTTTATTAATGTTTTCAAGGGGGATATGAGCCTTGTTGGGACAAGGCCGCCAACGGTTGGAGAATTTAAACAGTATCATGGACATCACAAGAGAAGACTGTCTATGAAACCTGGAATTACAGGAATGTGGCAGGCATACGGAAGAGATACTGTTACAGATTTTGAAGAAGTTGTTAAGATGGATCTTGAATATATTGACAACTGGAATCTTGGAATGGATATTAAGATTCTTGGAAAAACAGTGGTAACATTGTTTACAACTAAAGGAAAGTAATACACGAGGAGACATTTATATGAAAGAAAAGATTAAGCTGGTGTGGAATCTGGCTAAGAATGACTTTAAGAGCAGATTTGCAGGGTCATATTTTGGAGTTATATGGGCATTCGTTAATCCGATAGTTACTATTCTGTTATATTGGTTTGTGTTTGAGAAAGCACTGAATGCGGGAGCACAGATTACCAAGGCTGGTATTAATGTACCATTTGTTTTATGGCTTATTGCGGGTATGATTCCGTGGTTTTATTTTTCGGAAGCGTGGAGTTCGTCTATGATGGAGAAGAAGAAGCGGAGGTTTTCTATAGTGGAGTTCAGGCACTAATTCGTTAATAGAGTACAGCTATCTTGTTAAAAAGGTTGTTTTTGATATAAGATGTCTTCCTGTCATTAAGATAATATCATCATTATTTGTACATGTATTCTTTGTGGCAGTGGGTCTTATTATATATTTATTATATGGATATTATCCAACATTGCCGACAATTCAGATAATATATTATTCATTTGCAATGATTATGTTTACATTGGCTCTGACCTATGTCACATCATCTCTGGTTGTATTTTTTAGGGATTTATCACAGATAATTGCAATTATGATGCAGGTGCTTATGTGGATGACTCCTATTCTTTGGAATATTGATTCAATGCCACTTAATTCGGTTATTTTATTTATACTTAAGTTAAATCCAATGTACTATATTGTATCAGGTTATAGAGATGCACTTATAACTAAGTTCTGGTTTTTCAACAGACCGGAGCAGACATTGTATTTCTGGGGGGTAACAATAATTTTAATGATTCTTGGAAGAAGCTTGTTTAAGAAATTACAGGTTCATTTTGCAGATGTATTATAGTTCAGAAAGGTAAAGATATGTCAGAAGTTGCGATTAGTGTAAAAGATGTGAGCAAAATGTATAAGCTCTTTGATAAAAATTCAGACAGACTTAAGGATGCATTAGGTTTTTCAAAAAAGCAATTATATAAGGAACATTATGCATTGCATCATTTATCATTTGATGTATATAAAGGTGAAACAGTAGGAATAATTGGAACTAATGGAGCCGGTAAATCTACAATATTAAAAATAATAACAGGAGTTCTTAATCCTACTGAGGGAGAACTTGAAATTAATGGAAGAATTTCGGCACTTCTGGAATTAGGAGCCGGATTTAATCCAGAATATAATGGAATTGAAAATGTTTATCTTAATGGTACAATGCTTGGTTTTACTAAAGAAGAAATCGATGAAAGACTTCCTAAGATACTTGAATTTGCAGATATAGGTGATTTCGTATATCAGCCTGTTAAGACATATTCAAGTGGTATGTTTGTGCGTCTGGCATTTGCAGTTGCTATTAACATAGATCCTGAAATTCTTATAGTAGATGAGGCATTATCAGTAGGAGATGTGTTCTTTCAGGCAAAGTGTTATCAGAAATTCGAGGATTTTAAGAGAGACGGAAAGACAATTCTTTTTGTAAGTCATGATCTTGGAAGTATATCAAGATATTGTGACAGAGTTATTCTTCTTAACAAAGGAGAGAAACAAAGCGAAGGAAAGCCTAAGGATATGATTAATCTCTATAAGAGGCTTATTACTACCAAGGCAGATAATAATCAGAATGAGAACGCTAAAGATAAGGAACTGGTATCAATTAATTCAATATCAGGTGAGTGGAAGAAGAATTTTACAGTAAATCCTAAGCTTGAGGAATATGGAGACGGCAAAGCTAATATCATAGATTTTGCTATAATTGATAATGAAGGCAATCTTACAAATGTTATTGAAAAAGGCACAAAGTTTACTGTAAAAACTAAAATCAGAATAGAAGAACCGATAAAGGATCCTATATTTACCCTTACATTCAAGAATGTAAGGGGCATAGATATTACGGGAACTAATACGATGCTGGAAGATATAAGGCTTGGTGTATGTAATGCAGGAGAATGCTATATTGCATCTTATGAGCAGGAAATGAATCTTCAGGGTGGAGAGTATCTGATTTCTATGAGTTGTACAGGATATGAGAATGGAGATTTGAAGGCACATCACAGATTGTATGATCTTCTTAGCATAACTGTAGTATCTGATAAGAACACAGTTGGATTTTATGATATGAATTCTAAGGTTACTGTAGAAAGAGTTGAATAAACTATAACAAGAGGGGAAGCTATTATATGAATGCTAACTGGTTTGAATGGCTGACAGGCATGGATAAAAGCGTATATTGTATCGGAGACAGATGCCTGTCAGTTATGGAATACTGCAGTAAGTGTAATATTGATGCTGAATGGTCGAAAGATTTTGATGTGGAGAAATTACATAATACAGGAAGAAAGTTTGATGCTGTAATATTATGGGGGGTAAATATACCAGTTAAAAATCATCTTGCTGAGATTGTATCTGATTTTTTAACAAAAGACGGCAAACTTATAATGGTATATGATAATCCGCTGGGAGTAAGCATGTTCAATGGATTTATCCCAGCAGGAGAGAAGAAATTTTTTGCAACATTTAACAATGAAAACCAGAAATGCAGCAATACATATTATCGTAAGGATGAAATTGAAGATGTATTAAATAGGGAAAATATAACAGAGTATAGGATATATTATCCTTATCCTAATGCGGACTATACGGAAACAATATATTCTGATAAACATATGCCTGAGAAAGGAGAACTTCATATTGAAGAATATCCTTTTGAAACATACAGAATGCAGCTTTTCAGGGAACAGAATCTGTATGACAGGCTTATAGAAGCAGGGTTATTTGAAAAATTTTCTAATTCATATATAGTAGTTGCAGGAGGCAGCCTGCCTTGTGCTGACTATGTCAAATTTTCTAACGAGAGAAGAGAAAATCTTAATATATATACGGAACTTATCAGTGGTTCACATGTGCTTAAATGCGCATCGAATGAAAAGAGTCAGAAACATATAAGCAGACTTGGACAGATATATGTCGGATTGCAGAATTCATTTGATGGTACGCCTTTAAAAGCAAATGTCTGCAATAAAATAAGTGATGCATGTGTAAGATTTGACTTTGTTAGTGGAAAAAGGCTTGATGTTATGCTGGATGAAGCTTTAGAAGAACAAGATAAGACCTCGTTTTATAAAATATTAGATAAATATCTTGAATATATCCATAAGGTATATGATTCGGGAAACTCAGAGTTTATGGATATCGATCTTATTTTCCAGAATATTATAATTGATAATGGCACATGGAATGTCATTGATTATGAGTGGACCTATGATGATAAGAGATATACGGCTGGCTTTTTAATATACAGAGCAATCCGTTATTATTATTATCAGAGCCCATCATGTCGTAATGCATTTGAAAATATAAATCAGTTGTATGAATATTGTGGAATTCTGAGCGATGACATGGATACATATGATTCGCTTGAATATGAATTTCAGGAATCAATTGTGGCAGAACACAGGGATACAGGATATAGTGATGCCAATGTGATTAAACTGTCTGATATGATGATGGATATCAGGATTGAATGCAAAAACAAAGAATGTGCTGATGATAATGGCTTTGTAACATGTCAGGTACCAGTTATTAATGATAATGTTATAATTGAAACAGAATTACCGTGTGCATGCGAAACTCTGGAATTATGTACGCCGGATACAATGATAGCAGTGGGGGACTTATGTGTTCAGGGCTGGGATGGTAAGAATAGTACATGGGTTGATACGACGGGGATAAAAAGTGTGGGGATGAAAACGGATGATAATATTTATCTGTATCCTGACACTCCGTTTATAATGACTCTGGATTTTGCGGTTCCGGTTAACAGAATACGCATGAGTATGAAGGTAATTACAAAACAGGGAGAGATTATTACAATCATGCAGAAGTGGCAGGGAGAATATCTGCCAAGATTAGATGCAGCTGAACATAAAGTAGATGAGCTTACACAGTTGTGCGAAGAAAGAATGACTGTAATAGATGAATATAGACAGATAATAGATGGATACAGACAGGAACTGAACAGCGTATATAACTCCAGAGGATGGAAGATGATGGAAAAAATGCGGGGGCTCAAATCAGTGTTAACTGGTAAAAATTAGTGACAATATGTGTCTAAATTGACAACTGATGAATAAAGGAATATCATTGTAATGTATGCCTAAAGGGCATGGACGATAATTAAGAATTTTACGGATATATATGTAATAATGAATACTTAGGAGACGGTATGAGTAATAAGGATAGACAGAGAAAACAGAATCGTTTTGATGATGTAAAGCATACAGTAGAAAAGCTTGAGGCACTTATAGAAGTGTTTGCTCTTATGATGGCTTATTTTATTATATGGAAATATAAGTACAGACCTATGGATTTCTACCCATATTATGGAAGTGGAAAGTATATACTGGTGGGAGTATATGCTTTCCTTATTTTCGTATTGTTCTGGCATTGCGATGCATTTAAGTTTGGACATCTTAAGCTTACAGATGTATTTATATCGCAGGTTATATCTACATTTCTTGTTAATATAGTTACATATTTACAGATATGTCTTATGGCAAAGAAAATGGTTCCTGTATATCCAATGGCTTTGTTATTTGCATTTGAGATAATTGCGGAATTTATATTAGTGTATATATATACAGGCATATATCATAGACTTTATATTCCTAAGAACATGATTATGATATATGGCAATGATGATGCTGTTACTCTTAAGTTCAAGATGGATGAAAGATCAGATAAATATAAGGTTAATAGGCTTATATCTATTGAAGAAGGATATGAGAAAATATGCAGATCAATTGCAGATTATGATGCGGTTATTATTAATGATGTATCAGCAGAAATAAGAAATGATATTCTTAAGTTCTGTTATGAGAATAAAATCAGGACATATGTTACGCCTAAGCTTACAGACATATTAATCAGCGGGGCAGATGACATAACACTCTTTGATACGCCTCTTAAGCTGGTTGATGGTCATGGATTTACTCTTACGCAGCGCGCAGTAAAGAGAACAATGGATTTAGTGTTGTGCCTTATTGCCATGATACCAGCCGCACCTATTATGCTCATTGTTGCATTATGTATTAAGATAGAGGACCGCGGACCGGTTTTCTTTAAACAGGAACGAGTTACAAGAGACGGAAAGAAGTTTGACATCCTAAAATTCAGAAGTATGATCGTTGATGCAGAAAAGGAAGGAAAGTCAATTCCAGCAACAGGAAGAGATCCAAGAATTACCAAAGTTGGAAGGGTTATCAGGGCAACAAGACTTGATGAACTTCCACAGCTTCTTAATATAATTAAAGGCGATATGAGTATAGTTGGTCCAAGACCTGAAAGAACAGAACATGTTGAAAAATATTCTGAAGAAATACCTGAGTTTCCGTTCAGACTTAAAGTAAAAGGCGGACTTACAGGATATGCGCAGATATATGGAAAGTATAATACTACTGCATATGACAAGCTGAGACTTGATCTTATGTATATAGAAAATTATTCAATATTATTAGATATAAAGCTTATTCTTATGACACTTAGAATAATGATAAAGCCAGAATCTACAGAGGGCTTTGAAAAGCAGAAAGAACTTGATGCAATGAAGGAAGAAATTCTTTCAGAATGTGCAGTAACTAGTGAGGATGCAGATAATAATGAAAAAGTCAGATAAGAAACATATTCTTGTAGTAAGCCAGTATTTTTATCCGGAACAGTTCAGAATTAATGATATATGCGAAGAATGGGTAAAAAGAGGATACATGGTTACAGTTGTTACAGGTATACCTAATTATCCTCAGGGGCAGTTCTATGAGGGTTATGGACTACACAAGAAAAGAAAAGAAACGTGGAACGGAATAGAGATAATAAGAATACCTCTTGTTGCACGAGGACATAATTCCATAGGGCTTATACTTAATTATATGTCTTTTATGATAACCGGTTTTTTCTGGAGTCATTTTACGAAAGTTAAGGCTGATATGGTATTTAATTTTGAGACATCACCGATGACACAGGTTAAAGTTGGATGCTGGTTTGCAAAAAGAAGACATATTCCTAATTATCTTTATGTGCAGGACTTATGGCCTGAGAATGTAGAAATAGTTACTGGAATACATAATCCGGTTATAATAAAACCTATAGAGAGAATGGTAAAGAAGATTTACAAGAATTGTGATTACATATTTGCTACATCACCAAGTTTTGTTGAGTCTATATGTGATATGGGCGCAGAAAAGGAAAAGGTGTATTACTGGCCACAGTATGCAGAGGAGTTTTACAAGCCAACGGATGAAACGGACATTCATCATATAAAATCAGATGACAGTTTTAAGATGATATTCACAGGCAATATTGGATATGCACAGGGATTACAGATAATTCCTAAAGCGGCACAAATAATTAAAGAAAACAGTATAAATGCTACACTGTATATAGTGGGAGATGGCAGATATAAGAAGGAGCTTGTCAGGGAAATATCTGAGGCAGGAGTTGAGGATGTTGTTAATCTGATAGACAGACAGCCTGCAGAGAATATACCGGCGTTGTTATGCGGATGCGATGCAGCATTTGTTTCATTTATGGATAATGAACTTTTTGAAAAAACAATACCAGCAAAATTACAATCTTATATGGCATGTGGTATGCCAATAATAGCAGCGGCATCAGGTGAAACTGAGAGAGTTGTCATGGAAGCTGCTTGTGGAATGACATGTAAAATTGGAGATGCCAAAGGATTGGCGGATTGCATAGAAAGCATGGCAGCAAAAAGCATTGCGGACAGAAAGACAATGTCACAGAATGCCCTGACATATTGTCAGAAGAATTTTAACAAAAAACATCTTATGGATGTTATGGACGAGTATTTTGGAAAGTAAGATAGCGAGGAATGAAATGGGAAATAAAGGGAATGTTAATGTGAGACCATATCAGCGATGTACAAGATGTGTTATGGATACTACAGATTCTAAGATAACATTTGATGAGAATGGTGTTTGTGATCATTGCAGAAATTTTGATGTTAATATCAAGCCATACTGGAAAGCCGATGAAAACAGATATGACGAATTAATGGAAGTGGCGGAGAAAATTAAAAAGGCTGGCAAAGGCCATGACTACGATTGTATATTAGGATTAAGCGGTGGTGCGGATAGTTCTTATCTTGCATATATAGCAAAGGAAGTAATGGGATTAAGACCATTAGCTTATGTTGTTGATACTGGCTGGAATCTTAATGTTGCTGTAGAGAATATTGAGAAAATAGTCAAGGGATTAGATCTTGATATGTATACAGATGTAATTAACTGGAAAGAAATGAGTGATTTTCAGTTATCTATGTTTAAATCGCAGATATCATCGCAGGACGCTCCTCAGGATCATGCGATATTTGCATCTTTATATAATTATGCAGTTAAACATCATATTAAATATATACTTACAGGCTCAAATAATTCAACAGAATTTATAAGACCGCCAGTAGAGTGGATATATATGAATGACCTTAGAATGTACAAAGATATTCATAAGAAATTCGGAAAACGTGAAATGAAAACATATCCTACATGTGGTATTCTCAGATACAGAATACTATATAAATATTTCTTTGGAATGAAGAGATTTTTTCCACTTGATTATGTTGTATACGATAAGGCAGAAGCAGAAAAGTTTTTACATGAAAAATACGGCTGGACTAAATATGCTAATAAGCATTATGAAAATGTGTTTACAAGGTTTTTTGAGGGGTATTATCTTCCGACAAAGTTTGGATTTGATACGAGAAAAAATGTATATTCCACACAGATTCTTGCTGGTACAATGACAAGGGACGAAGCGTTGAAAATGCTCGAAACTAATCCATATGATGAAGACCAGATGGAACAGGATAAGGAATATATTGCAAAGAAACTTGGTGTTTCTGTTGAAGAATTTGATGAAATTATTCATGGAGAGAATAAGACACCAGCAGATTATAAAAATTCTATGTGGATGATAAAGCTTGGAGTTAAAGTATGTAAGCTGCTTGGCATAGAAAATAGAAATATAAGGTAGGATAAGCAAATGGTTGCAGTTGTTGATTATGGCTTAGGAAATCTTGGATCAATAGCTAATATGTTGAAGGTTATTGGAGAGAAATCAGTTATAACTAGTGAGAAAGAAAAAATAGCAAAGGCTGATAGAATTATACTTCCAGGGGTTGGGGCATATGATGCCGGTATGACTAACCTGGAGCAGCGAGGGCTTGTTGAGTTTCTTAAAGAACAAGCAGACTCTGGAAAACCAATAATGGGTATATGTATTGGAATGCAGCTCCTTGGACGTGGAAGCGAAGAGGGAGAGAAAAATGGATTAGGATTAATACCATTTGATAATGTAAGATTTAATATTCCAGATAATATGAATCTTAAAGTCCCTCATATGGGTTGGGATATAGTGGATTTTAAGCAGAAGGATAATAAACTTTTAGAAGGAATCGGTGAGAATCAGAGATATTATTTTGTTCATTCATACCATGCAGTATGTGATAATGCGGAAAACGTACTTATGACATGTGATTATGGATATGAATTTGCAGCTGCTGTATGCAAAGACAATGTATATGGAGTACAGTTCCATCCAGAAAAAAGTCATGATTTTGGAATGCGATTGTTTGAAAACTTTGTAAGGATATAGGAGAAAGGTATGTTTACAAGACCAAGAATTATACCAGTATTATTAATTGATGACAGAGATCTTATTAAAACTATGAATTTCAAGAATCCTACATATCTAGGAGATCCTGTTAACGCGGTAAAGATATTTAACAGAAAAGGAATTGATGAGTTATCAATTCTTGATATATCAGCCACAAAACTTGGCAAAGAGCCTGATTTTGAAATCCTTGAGGATATAGCCAGTCAGGCATTTATGCCATTAAGTTATGGTGGAGGAATTAAGAATATAGATCAGGTTAAGAAACTGCTTGCAATTGGCTATGAAAAGGTTGTAATTAATACGGAATTCGTCAATAATCCACAGCTTGTTAAGGAGGCAGTTGCTCTTGCTGGAAGCCAGAGCGTAGTTATATCAATAGATGCAAAGAAAAAGAATGACAAGTATGTTTGCGCGATAAATGATGGCAAAAAAATTATAGATGAATCACCAGTGGGATTAGCAAAGAAAGCAGAAGAATTAGGCGCAGGTGAGATATTCCTGAATTCTATTGATCAGGATGGAATGATGAAAGGATATGATATTGAACTTGTTAAGAGTGTAGCTGATGCAGTGAGCATACCGGTTACTGCTTGCGGAGGTGCAGGCGGCATACAGGACTTAAAGAGGGTGCTTCAGGATGGTCATGCTCATGCTGCAGCGGGCGGAAGCATGTTTGTATATTATGGAAGATTAAAGGCAGTACTTATAACGGCACCAAGTGAGGAAGAGTTAACTGATGCCGGTATATATGGGATGTAATGTGTAAGTAAGAGGTATATGTATGAAAGATAAGTCATGGGAATATTACTCGGACAGAAATAAATTAGCACAAGAAGCACAATCAGAATTTTCCAATAGTGTAATGGTTCAGAGATATATGGATTTATATGATGCAACTTCAAATGGAGATAGAATATTGTTAATAGATGTAAATTGTAAATATTCATCGACAGGTAATATTGTGTATGATTTGTATACATATATGAAGAAATATGGAAGAAATGCGTCTGTATGTTATGGGAGAGGTAAAAAAATAAAGGAATCCAATATTATAAAGTTTGGATATGATTGGGAAACTAACTTACATGCTCTTCTTGCAAGAATAACAGGATATAATGGATGCTTTTCTTTTTTCTCAACACGAAGACTCATAAAATATATAGATAAGTATAAACCGGATGTGATTCATATACATGAATTGCATGCGTATTTTGTGAATATAAAACAACTACTTAAATATATAAAGAAGAAAAATATACCCGTTGTATGGACTTTCCATTGCGAATATATGTACACTGGAAAATGTGGACATGCATATGAGTGCACAAGGTATATGAATGAATGTGGAAAATGCCCGTATAAGAGGGAATACCCTAAGAGTTTATTTTTCGATAAAACGAAGAACATGTTAAAAATGAAGAGAAACTTATTGTCAGATATGAATCTAACTATAGTCACGCCGTCCAAGTGGCTTGAAGATAGAGTAAGAACTTCATTTTTGAAAAATAAAATAATAAAGGTAATACCAAATGGTGTGGACACATCTGTTTTTAGACCGACAGATAGTGAAGATTTAAGAAAAAAACTGAATATATCCGAGACAAAAAGAGTGGCTCTTTTTGTTGCTCCAGACATAGAAAATGAGAGAAAAGGTGGAGCGTGGGCTATTAAATTAGCACAAGTAATGAGTGATAAAAATATAGTCTTTGTAATGATTGGAAAAGTCAACGATACAGTACAACAAATGTCAAATGTGATATATGTTGGTGAAATAAAAGACAAACAACTTATGGCACAATATTATTCTTTAGCAGACTGGTATTTATTGTTTAGTCAAAGAGAAACATATTCTATGACATGCGCAGAAGCATTATGTTGTGGAACTCGTATCTTGGGATTTAAGTGTGGAGCTCCTGAAAGTGTTTTCTCTAATTCATATGCCAAATTTTATGATTATGGGGACATAAAACAACTTACTCAGATTATATCAGAATCTGTTGATTAGATAGGAAAATAGTTGATAGAAAGGTTATAAATGAAAAAAATATTATATTTGACAAATATTCCCTCACCGTATATGGTTGGATATCTTAATGAACTTGGTAAATATTGTGAAGTTGAAGCTGTATTTGAAAAGGCAGTAGATTCCACTAGACCAGGAGCTTGGGGCAATACATTAAATGATGTTAATTTTAATTATAAAATATTAACAGGAATTAATGTTAATAATAAAGTATATGGAGACAAATTAAATATTGCGCCGGATGATAAAGCGCTTTCTTTTGGCGTTATTAAGTATATTAAACAGAGTACTTATGATGTAATTATTGTGGCAAATCCATGCACACCTACAGGAATTATAGCAATTGCATATATGAAATTCAAAAAAATATCATATACAATTCAAAGTGAGGGAGGTTTTCCAGGCAGTGGAAAGGGAATTAAGGAAAAGATTAAATTGTGGCTTATGAGTGGTGCAAAAGGCTATTTTAGTACTTGTGATTTAGATGATGAATATTTTTTAAAATATGGTGCTTCTAAAAATCAAATTTATAGATATCCGTTTACATCCATGTCACAAAAGGATATACCTTCAAAAGAATATTTATTTAATAAGAGGAATCTTACTCATAGGGAGATAAGGGGGAACTTTGAAAAAATAATCCTTACAGTTGGAAGAGGGGTAAAAATGAAAGGATTTGATGTTTTACTTAAGGCTGCTAAAAATTTACCTGATAATGTTGGAATTTATTTTGTGGGAACATCTATTACTGATGAATACAAAAAAATAATTGATGAATATAATATTCAGAATACAGTATTTATAGATAATATATCGTTCGATGAATTGAAAAAATATTATTATAGTGCAGATATTTTTGTATTACCATCTAGATATGAAACATGGGGATTGGTAATTAATGAAGCGATGGCATATGGCTTACCAGTAATAACTACAGATATGTGTATAGCGGGGACAGCTTTAATACAAGATGGCATAAATGGATATATAGTTGAAACAGATAATGTTAATATGCTTAGAGAAAAATTAAAGCTGTTAATTGAGGATGAAGAAAAATGTAGGGAAATGGGAGCGATGAATAATGAATTGATTCAGACATGGACATTAGAGAATATGGGAAAGATTATGTGCGATAATATTGAAAGATTTTTAAAGAGAGGATAAATCAAAATGATTTTATATTTTAGTTCGGCGACAAACCAAGATACTTTTAATGAATTATTTAAAAAAGGTCTTATATCAGGGGCATGTCCTGCTCAGAATTTTAACTATAATATAATTGAAGGATTAAGCAGATTTGAAAAGGTTTTTTCAATTTCAGCAGTTCCATATAATGATGTAGATGTTGATTCATTTTGTTTAGAAAAAGGTAATGTTCAGTATTATACTATCGCTAATAAAAAAGGAAAACTAAGGAAGATTAGTAATATTATTCAATTAACAAATGAATCCAAAAGTATTATAAAGAAAAATGATGTGAAATATATTATATGTGATGCTATATCGACAAGTGCAAATATTGTTGCTCATAAAATTTCTAAAGAATATAATATACCATGTATAGCAATTATAACAGATATTCCTTCTATTATGAATCATGGAAATACTGGACGTTTAGATAAGATGTTGGAAAATATAATGACAAAATATGATGGATATGTATTTCTTACGGAAGCGATGAGCGAATATATAAATAAAAATAATAAACCATATATTATTATAGAAGGTTTATTTAATTTTAATGATAAAGATATTAACGTAGATAAAAAAGAACATATATGTATGTATTCTGGTGCAATATGGAAAAATTCAGGATTTGAAGAAATGATAAATGGATTTGAAATGGCAAATAAATCAGATATGCAATTACATATATACGGCGACGGAGATGGAAAAGATGGAGTCGTAAAATTGTGTGATAAGTATGAAAATGTTAAATATATGGGATGTGTTTCTCTTGATGAGATAAGAAGAAAACAAAGACAAGCGTATCTACTTGTTAATCCAAGAAAATCAGTTAATGAATATACGAAATATTCATTTCCATCAAAAACCATGGAATATATGTCTTCTGGAACCCCTTCGCTTATGACAAAATTACCAGGAATACCAGAAGAGTATTATAAGTATGTGTATACGGTAGAGAATGAAAGCGCAGAAGGATTCTGTGATGCTTTTAAAAAAATATTTGAACAAACTGAAGAGAATTTAGAAAAAAAAGGTAAAGATGCACAGGATTTTATATTTGAAAATAAAAATAGTTTAGTTCAAACACAAAGATTATATGATTTTATTCAAGGAATATGACATGAATTATAAACAAATAATATTTAAACATTCAACAATTGTTGGCATTTTAACTTCTATTTACAATAAAATGAATATTCATAATAAAATTAGACGTGGAAAGCATAATGAAATAAAAATGAATGCAGTTTTATGCAATAATTTAAATATTGTAATAAATGGTGAAAATAATATAATTAAAATCGGGAAATTTAGTAGAATAAAGGATACCAAGATTTATATATACGGTAATAATAATATTATTGAAATAGGAGAAAGATGTTTTATTAATAAAACAGAATTTTACATTGAAGATGATTATAATAAAATAAAAGTAGGTAGACATACCTCTATGGATGGGCCAACTCATTTAGCAACAATAGAATCTACTGAAATAAATGTTGGCGAAGATTGCATGTTTTCTTCAAATGTAAATATTAGAACTGGAGATTCTCATTCTATTATGAATTTAACAGGAGAAAGAATTAATCCATCACATGATATTATAATAGGAAACCATTGTTGGATTGGTTTGAATACAATTTTATTAAAGAATACTCAGGTGGCTGATAATAGTATTATTGGTGCAGCTTCAGTTGTTACGAAAAAGTTTAATGATAGTAATGTTATAATAGCAGGTAATCCAGCAAAAGTAATAAAGGGAGATATAACATGGGAACGCGAGAGAAAGTAAGTAATTATATTGTTGATTTGTTAATTATATTAGGTGCTTTTATTATTATTTATAACCCACCCCTTATAAATTTTAACAGTATGCATATTGTAGGTGGATTGTCGATTTTCTATGTTTTGATTAATAAAATAAGGGATAATAGGTTGATAATTAATAAAAATATTGGATATTTATTGTTTGCCTTTTTTATTATCTTTTTTTATCTATTTATTAATGTTGTTTTAGTGCATGGATATTCAATATCGGAATCAATTTATCCTATTTATTTTATTTTAGATGTAATTCCTTTTGGATATGCTGTAGCAATAAATTTGAATAAAAGACATTTAACAGCAAATTATGCTTTTAATTTACTTGTTATTATGGCACTAATTCAGTCAATAATAGCCATTCTTTGTTTTTTTATCAAGGATGTGCAAATATTTTTCTTTAACAGATTTATTTCATATGGATATGGAGATGCCGAAACTTTAAAAGAATTATTAGGATATCGTATGAGGGGGGTTGCAAGCGAACTTACCTTTTCCATGCCTATAGCTCAAACTATAATATCTTTAATGTGTATTTATTCTGCAAGACAGGGGAATAAATTGATAAGGTGGATAGAGGCAGTCGTTATTTTAATTTCTGCAGTAATCAATGCGAGAATTTCTTTAGTTGTTTTCTTTTTGGGGTATATTGTTATAATTATTAAGAGTTCTTTAAAAAAGAAAATTTTATATCTTATTATTTTTGCAGTTGCTATAATAATGTTCTTTTTAGTTGGAATGCCAATGTTAAGAAAATATGCTTATCCAACATATTATTGGCTATATGAATGGATAAGCGATATGACTAAATTTATGCGAGGCGATATGTCTGGATATTATTTCTCCTATGCTACAAATCCTGCGAATCATCCAATTCCGAAAACATTTATAGGAATAATATTTGGAGAAGGATTTAGGACAATGGGAGCATTATCTACACATGGCGTTGCATCAGATATGGGATATTACAATGATCTATTTCTGGGTGGAATAATATACATGTTAATGATATATTGTGGGACTGCTCATTTATGTGTACAATTAATAAAAGATAAAAGAAACTTAGTTAGATATGTAGGAATTGTTTCTCTTATTGTTTTATTTGTTGTTAATATAAAGGCATCAATTTTTAATATGAATTCTATGCTTAATCTTTTTATTCTTATGTATGTTGTTACAAGAATGTTACATTATCAAGATGATATAGAAGGGAACAATAATGACAAAGGATCGAATGAATACAAATAAGATATCAATTATAATACCTGTATATAATGTGAAAAAATACTTATCAAAATGTATAGACTCTGTTATTAATCAATCATATGAAAATTTACAAATAATACTTGTTGATGATGGATCTACAGATGGTAGTGAACAAATATGTGATGATTATAAAAAAAAAGATAAAAGAGTTGAAGTAATACATCAAACAAACAGGGGATTATCCGCAGCTAGAAATGTAGGACTTGATATGGCAACAGGTAATTGGGTAGCTTTTTTGGATAGTGATGATTGGATTGATGCAGATATGTATGAAACATTATTGAGTGTTGCATTAGAAAAAAAGGCTGAAATTGTTTCGTGTTTAAGTGAAGACTTTATAGAAGAACAATTAATTACTGCAAGTGAGAGAAAAAATTTTGAGGTTGTTGAGTTTGGATATAATGAAATTATTAGAGAACTTGTAACTCAAAAAGCTATTAAGTTTGAGGTCTGGAATAAATTATGGAAAAGAACTTTAATAGGTGATACTCGATTTGTGGAGGGTCAAATAAGTGAAGATATTTATTTTGACAGATTATTATTTAATAAAGCTCAAAAAATATATCATATAAATTGGGTAATGCATCATTATTTAACTCAAAGAGATGGGAATACGTGTTCAACATTCAAACCAGGTAGAATGTGTGTGTACAATGAGTTTTCACAATGGATACAGCAATTGCAATACGACTATGGAAACGAATTAGCAGGCTGGATGGCATTGATAGCAGCTAATTTTGCATTAAACATGTACGAACAAGCAGTTGACACAAATCAAGAAAATTCTATAAAAACTCAATTGATAGATAAATTCAAAAGTTATTATAAAATTATGGACTCAAAGCATTTAAAGGGGCGAAAGGCTGTAAAATTATTTGCAATAAGTCCACGATTATTTATATTTATATCAAGACTAAGAAAAGGAATATATAATGAATAAGATACCCAAAAAGATACATTATTGTTGGTTTGGAGGAAATCCTCTTCCAAAAGAAACTGTTGAATATATAAAGAGTTGGAAAAAATATTGTCCAGATTATGAAATAATTGAATGGAATGAAAGTAATTTTGATATTAATTGTTGTCAATATGTAAAAGAGGCTTATGATAATAAAAAATGGGCGTTTGTATCCGATTATGCTAGATTTTGGGCACTTTTTAATATAGGTGGTGTATATTTAGATACTGATATCGAAATTTTAAAGAATTTTGACGATCTATTAAATAATAGTGCTTTCTTTGGTTTTGGAAATGAATCTTTGACTCTTCCAGTTTTCGGGGCTCAGAAGGGTACACAATTATTTAAAGATATATTAGAAGATTATTCAAAAAGAAAATTTGTAAAAAGTAATGGACAGTTTGATACAACAACAATTGAAAGAACTGCTCAGCGAATTTTAATAGATAAATATAATTTAAAAATGAATTGGCAGCATCAAGTTTTGAAAGATGATATTGCAATTTATCCGAAGGAATATTTTTGCTCAACAGATTGGCAGACAGGCATAATATCAAAAAATCCTAATCTTTATGTTATTCATTATGCTGATGGTTCATGGATGTCTGATGAACAGAAATTAGAATATTCAATAAAAAGAAAGACAATAAAAATTTTTGGAAAAAATTTAGGGAATAATATAGGAACTGCCATTGTGTTAGTAAAGCAAAAGGGATTATCTAGTATGGTAGGACCAATAAAACGATTAATCAAAAAGAGTATATATAAAATATTAATGAAAATTTTTTGGTGCTTTGCAGGAAAAAACAATAAAGTTGTAATGCAAAATTTTGCTGGGAAAGGATATGGAGATAATCCCAAATATATTGCTAAAGCTTTAATAGATTCAGATGATCAGTATGATTTAGTTTGGATAGTTAATGATATTCATAAATATAAATTCCCGAAAGAAATTAGGGTTGTAAAGAAGGGAACGCTAAAAGAAATATTTGAATTAGCGACAGCGAAGTTTTGGATAGACAATAATAGAAAACCGTATTATTTATATAAGAATCCAAAACAAAAATATATTCAGACATGGCATGGGTTTTATCCATTTAAGAAAATGGAAAAAGATGCGGAAGATTCTTTAGGAATAGATTATGTAAGAGATGCTATGCATGATGGCGAGATTACGGATTTAATGGTGTCTGGATGTAGAATAAGAACACAATTATATAAAGAATCATTTTGGTACAAAGGAGAAGTATTAAACTGTGGTACGCCTAGAAATGATATCTTCTTTAGTGGAAAAGATTATAAAAATATTGTTTATAATAAGTTAGGAATTAATAAAAATTATAATACTATATTATATTGTCCAACATTTAGAGATAATCATTCCATAAAAGCATATGATTTAGACTTTGATATGGTTTTAAAAGCTTTAAAGACAAAATTTGGTGGGGAATGGTGCTTCCTTATTAGATTACATCCCGCAGTGAGAGAACGTAGTAAAGAGTTAAAATTAACTGAAAGATGTATAGATGTATCATCATATGATGATATTCAAGAATTATTTGTGGCAGCAGATGCTATGATAACTGATTATTCTGATTGTATGTTTGAATTTTCGTTAACAAGGAAACCTGTTTGGATATACGCATCTGATTGTGAAGAATATATAGGTCAAAGAGATTTTTATTATAATATTCATGACTTACCTTTTAATATTTCAGAAAATAATAGTTCGGTTATTAATGGAATTTTAAATTATGATGATGAAACTTATCGAAAAAAAATTGATGAGTTTTTTATCAAAATAGAGTGTTATGAAAATGGAACGGCATCTCAAGCGGTTGCTAAATATATAAAATCAAATGTTTAAGGAGTAGAAAAATGGTAATTGGTGTAGTTGGTGGAATGGGCTCATATGCAACTTTGCATTTTTTTAAAAGATATTTGGAGGTTTTCTCTGCTGTTAAGGAATGGGATAGACCAAGAATGATCATTGATAACAGATGCACTATGCCTAGCAGAGTAAGGGCGATTCTTTACAACGAGAAATTTGATCAGGTTGTAAGTGAATTGTCAGAATCAATTATAAATTTAAAGAATGCAGGCTGTAGTAGTATAGTTCTTGCTTGCAATACATCACATGTATTTTTACCATATATATTAAAAAAGCATCCAGAACTTGAACCTATAGTTGAAAATATAATAGTTAATTGTTCTGAAGAAATTGTTAGAAATAATGATATTAAAGAAAAGATTTCTTTAATTGCAACAGAAGGAACAATAGAATCAAATATTTATCAAAATACAATGCAAAAGGATGGGATAAATATTCAATCTCCATCGGAAGAATTATATAAAGAATTAAGAATGTATATAGAAGCTGTTAAGCAAAATGATATTTCAGAAACTTGTTTAAAAAAATTTAAAGAGTTTATACATAATCAACCAAGTAATATCTTGATTGCTGGCTGTACTGAATTTCCAGTATTAATTGATTATCTTAGTGAAGAGGATTTTGAAGGAATAAAAATATATGATCCATTAGAGATAACTTTAAAAAAATTGCATACATCATTTTTAAAAGAATCTAGGAGTTAGTATGAAGATAGGATTAATGACGTGGCATCATACTCAAAATTATGGTACCGTATTCCAGGCATTTGCATTAAAAGAAGTATTGCAATCTTTAGGTAATGAAGTTGATTTGATTGATTATAGAAGAAAATACAATGAGCCAATTAAGCAAAGGAATATAAAAAGTTTATTTGAATCAAAATTTAAAAATAGGAATACTTCACAACAAAATTCTGTTAATGTGTATAGTATGGTGCATAATGGTTTTGAAGAGTTTTATGAAAGATATTTTTCATATTCCATTCATTGTGAATATAATGATGATTTCGAAAAAATAAATCAAATATATGACTGTTTTGTATGCGGTAGTGATCAAATATGGGGGCCAGAATGGTTAGATGGAAGATTTTATTTAGATTTCGTAGAGGGTAAAGAAAGAAAAATTGCATATGCGGCTAGTTTTGGGGTTCAGACAATAAATGATAATGATATAAAAAGAATTATAAAAAAATATATAGAAGATTTTTCCTATGTTTCGATAAGGGAAACTAATGGACAAAATTTAGCAGTACAATTATCGGGTAACAATGCTATAAAAACTGTTCTTGATCCAGTTTTTTTATTGAGTTCAAAGGAATGGGAAGAATTCGTGGATGAAGATAACGTTAAAATGTCTGGATATATGCTTATTTTCTTTCTTAAAAACAATGAAGAAAATATAAAATTATGTTTAGACAGAGCTAAACAATTATCTCTTGAACCAATAATTCTTCATTGTACACAGTCTGAGGATACTGTATATGCAAATATGGACAATCCGTATCCTAAGGAGTGGTTATCTCTTATAAAAAATGCAACTTATATATGTACAGATTCGTTTCATATGACAGCTTTTTCAATTATATTTAATATTCAATTTGAAGCATTTAATAAAGATAATAAGAATACTGGTCTTTCAAAAAATAATAGAGTATATGATTTGTTAGATAAATTGGGTATCGATAATCATATATATAATGGTCGATGGGGAAGTAACATTGATTATAAAGTTGTTAATGAAAAAATCTCTTGTCTAAGATCAGATGCTTTTGCTTTTTTAGAAAATGCGCTCAAAAATGTAGGCGCAAATTCGTTATCTAAAAAGTGTAATAAAAATTGCAATAATCAAACAAATTATTGTAATGGAAAAAGAGTGAATTGCGCAACAAGTAAATGCGGTTTTATAAAAAAGAGAATGAGTATATGGAATTTCGATTTAATGGATAGTTGTTATTCATGTAGATTATTAAGGAAGAGTCCTGAATGTATATATCAAAAACCAGTGTTTTATGATAGACTCTTAGATGATGAAAAAATGAAAAAATCGACTATTTATCTATATTTTAAATATTATTTATTATATGATATACCTAAGATTTTAAGGGAAATAAAAACAAAGTTAAAAATATAAGGTGAAGTATGCAAAAATTATATACGGTTGATAGTGAATGCTGTGGATGTTCTGCTTGTGAAGCAGTTTGTCCAGTTAATGTTATAAAGATGGAAATAAATGAGGAAGGTTTTTTTTATCCCAATATTTATAATGAAAAAAATTGCATTCAATGTGGATTATGCAAAAAAGTTTGTCCAATGAAGAGAAAAGATATAAGCCAGAATTTTTCAAAACAAATTTTTGCGGCAGTATCAAATAATCAAGATATTTGGGAAAGTAGTTCAAGTGGAGGTATTTTCACGGAGATCTGTCAAAGTCTTAAAATAGAAAATCCAGTTATATTCGGCGCTAGCTGGGATGGATTAAATGTAATTATGGATTATAGTGATGGATTGGATGATATATGTAAATTTAGGAAAAGTAAGTATGTAATTGCGAATCCAAATGGGATGTTTCAAAAAGTAAAAGAGTATTTAAATTTGGGAAGATTCGTTATTTTTTCTGGAACTCCATGTCAGATAAATGGATTGAACTTATTTTTGAATAAAAAATCGGAGAAGCTACTAACAATTGATTTTGCATGTCATGGCCAGGGGTCAAAAATAATTTTTGATAAATGGATTGAATATTTAGAAAGAACAAACAAACGAAAAGTGATTGGCTTTTCATTTAGAGAAAAAAGACGTTTAAAAGATCATATTAATTCTAATTGTTGCTCTTATGTTCTTGAGAATGGTGATAAAATTATAGAAAACAGAGATTATTATCATCATGCATATGTAAATGGATTATGTATGAGAAAATCATGTGCAGATTGTCAATTTGCGAACCACAGATTATCAGATATAACTTTGGCGGATTTTAAAAATTTAAAGAATGGTTTGCCAGATTATGAGGAAATTAGAAATGTTTCCACAGTAATTGCTAATACTGATAAAGGTAAAATGGTGATAAATAAGCTGAACAATATATCTAAATTTGAAGTGGATGATGAGTTTGTTTATAGATATAATCCTAAATTGGTTAAAGGATTACCAGGGAATCCGCAAAGAGATAACTTTATGAATGATGTTATAGTGTTAAATAAAGATGTTTCCAAAACTATAAAAAGATATGCAAAGATTTCATTAAAAGAAAAAGTGGAATATAATTGTTCAACAAAAGTATATCGTATTTTAGCTCCTGTAATGGGGGTTTTTGATAAAATTATAAATAAGTTAAAGAGATAAAAAGGAGAAAAAATGAAAGCATTAATATTAGCGGCTGGATATGGAAAGAGATTGAAACCAATAACAGACAAAATACCGAAATCTATGGTTGAAGTTAATGGCACTCCACTTTTAAAAAATACTTTAAATAATTTGGTTGATTGTGGAATAAATGATATTGGTATAGTTGTAGGACATAAAGCAGAATATATTAAGAATGCTATAGGAGATAGTTATAAAGATGCTCGAATTACATATTTTGAGAATGAAAGATATTTAACAACCAATAATGTTGTATCATTATATGTAGCTGAACAATTTATGGATGATGACGTTTTACTATTGGAATGCGATATATACTACAAAAAAGAAATGCTTGAAAAATTAATTCAGGGCAAAGGTGATTGCAGCATTTTGGTAAGTCCATTTAATAAAGATGTTATGGATGGAACAGTAATTAGAGTTTCGGAGCAAGATAAGGCAGAAGATCTTATTCTTGGTAAATGGCAAGATGAAGATTTTGATTATTCTTCAACAAGAAAGACTGTTAACTTATATAAATTTACTAAACATTTTGTAAAGGATTTATATATGCCGTTAATTAAATGGTATGTACAAAATATGTCAGAGAATAATTATTATGAAAAAGTTTTAGGTTTATTGTTATATTTGAAAGAATGCGATATAAGAGTAGTAGAAGTTCCATCTGATATGTGGTGTGAAATTGATGATGTGGATGATTTGCAGAGAGCGAGAAGATTATTTGGAGAGTAAAGGTAGCAGTAATGGAAAGTAGAACAAAGAATGGTGTTAGAAATATATATAGTGCATTTGTAAATCAAGCAATTTCAATTGTCCTACCTTTTATTGTAAGAACAGTATTTATTAGAAGTCTTGGAGAACAATATTTAGGCCTTAATAGCTTGTTTGTGTCTATTTTAAATGTATTAAATTTATCAGAATTAGGATTTGGAAGTGCATTAGTTTTTAGTATGTATAAGCCGTTGGCACAAAATGATACTAAGAAGATATGTCAGCTATTAAATGCCTACAAAAAAATATATAGGGGAATAGGTGTATCTATAATGATAATAGGAGTTTTAATAACTCCGTTTGTTCCTAAGATTATAAAGGGTAGTGTACCAAGTGATATTAATATATATGTTTTATATTTAATATATCTTTTTAATGCTTCTATAAGTTATTTTGTTTTTGCATATAAGAAGGCATTATTAAAAGCTAGCCAGAGAAGCGATATAATAAGCAATGTTGCTACAATTACAACTACAATTACAAATTTATTACAATTATTAATTTTAATTGTACTACCTAATTTTTATTTATACGTAATAATATATCCAATTTTTACTATTATAGATAATATTATAGCAGCTTATTATACTCAAAAGTTATATCCTGATATTAGATGTGAAGGAAAAATGTCAAAAGAAGATAAGCAAGAGATGAAAAAGCATGTCATAGGTATTGCAATACAAAAGTTTTGTTCTACCTCAAGAGATTCTTTTGATAATATTGTTATTTCGTTATATTTAGGATTGTCAACAATAACCATGTATAATAATTATTACTATATTATGTCTGCTGTTCATGCTGCGTTGTATCAGATACCAAATGCAATAAGAGCATCTGTGGGAAATAATATAGCAATAGAGTCTCAAGAAAAAAATTACAAAGATTTCAAAACTATGAATTTTATATACATATGGATTGTTGGAGTATGTGCAATATGTCTGTTATGTTTATTTCAACCATTTATGAATATATGGATGGGAAATAAATTAATGTTTTCATTTTCTACAGTAATTCTTATATGTGTTTATTTTTATGGATTGGGAATGTCTGATATCATATCACTGTATAAAGACGGTGCAGGATTGTGGTGGATTGGAAAAGTAAGAACTATTTCTGAGGCTATATGTAATTTAATATTAAATTTTGTTTTAGGAAAATTTTTTGGTGTCAATGGTATAATTTTTTCTTCAATTATAACATTATACATTATTGGATTAGGATATGGTGGATATATAATTTTTAAAGGATACTTTAAAAGCTATAGTTTCTTAAAATATGTTATTCAACAGCTTGGTTATATGATTGCAACTATTTTTGTTGGAGCAATTGTATATTGGATATGCAGTCTTCTTCATGGTAATGAAGTAATTATGCTTTTAATGAGATTAATTATCTGTGTTGGAGTTACCAGTTTATTATTCTTTTTCATATATAGAAAAACAGAAGTTTTTTCAGAAGCTAAAAAATTCACGTTTAAGATAATTTCAACTTTTAGGAGAAAAAGTAAATGAAGAAAAGAATAATTCTATCATTAATTTTAGCGCTATTTTGTACAATTGGTTTTTGGTGTGATAATTCTTGTGAATCTAGATTATGGACATTAGGAATAATATTTATAATCTCATTTGTTTTTGTAATGTTTTCAATACAAATCTTATATGTTGTTTTCAATAGATTTGATATGAAAATTTCAATTAAAGCTATGTTGGTATTTATTATAATAGAATGGCTTATATATATTACATTATGTTATCCAGCAAGTTCTATACCATTTGATAGCTTTTATATGATAGATGAAATATATGGATTTTATCCTAAAACTAATGCGCATCCATTTTTATCAGTTATGTTGATAGGATATGCAATGAAGATAGGAACTTTTTTAGAAAATAATAATCTGGGAATATTTATATATATTCTATTTCAAACCGGTATTTTTTATTTGGGATTGATTCAGAACGTATTTCTAATGAAAAAGTGGGATGTGAAAGATAGATTTATTAAACTTATGCTTGTACTATATATTATATTACCAGTATATTTTATCTTTTGCGCTGTAGACAGAAAAGATGTTTTGTATAGTGCGTTTATTCTTTTGTATACAGGAGTATTTACTAATGAAATTAAATCTTTGAAGGTTAAAATAATAGATTTGAATTTTTTAATGATGAATTTCTATGGGCTATTATGTGTGTTATTAAGACATAATGGTTTGGCAATAGTTTTAATTTCACAGATATTTTTAATAGTATATAATATTGCAAAAAAATGTAACACAAATTTAAAAAGAAATATATATACATTTATTAGTGTGCTGTTTTTGTATATGCTTTTTAATAAAGTTGTGTATCCACAATTAGGAGTTGGAGAAATAGAGCATTATCGCTCATATGCTACAATGAATTCTTTAAGATTCCAACAAACTGCAGCTTATATAGATAAACATTCGGATGAATTAGAAAGTAATGAAGTTGATTTGATAAACAAAATGTTTAGGGGGGGGGTAGAACGGATAAGAGATTATCAAAAAGATAATGGTGATTATATGATGCTTCTAACATATTTTGATAGAGAGAGTTATATAGAGCGTGAATATAATAAATTTTGGTTTAAATCAATGTTAAAAGATCCATTTGTTTATTTTAAAGCACATATGGAATATGTATATAGATACTATTATCCTTTTTCTATATCAGATAATTCGCTTTTTACAATTTCTACTGGATATGCGAATACTGGAGAGTTTAATATCTTTAGAAGTAAATTTTCTAATCGATTTTGCAGCTACATGAATAATATTTTTTGGGGAGTTGCTAAAATTCCTATAATTAAAGCTGTTTTAAGTCCTGCATTTTATATGTGGATTTTTATGGGGCTTTTAATATGGAGTATATTATCAAAAAATGCTAAGTGTTTAATTGCTTTAGGAATTCCATTTGTTCAAATAATAATAAATCTGATGGGGTTATTACCAGTAAATGGAGCTTTACATTATGCATATTCTTTTATAATCCTTATGCCATTTTTATTGGCATTTATTTTAAATGAAAGAGAAGAAACATTGAATGAAATATAGTAAACGCTCCAACCCAAGTACCTACAAACGCCCCGAAAAATTTGATATAACCATAATAATCCAGTTGCACAAGTTGTACGATTTTAACGAATTGTACAATTCGTACAATTATCACAAATTTTTCATGAGGTCATAATTATTGAATGCTAAGGAGTTGGAAACACAGCACAATCTTAAAAAGTGGGCAGCCATAATAAAAGAATGTCGTTCAAGCGGCATGAAGATACTTCAGTGACTTGAGCTAAACAACATATCAAAAGACCAGTATTATTACTGTTAATATAATCATCGCACAACCATAAATTTACTCAATTGAATTGTATTTCTTCCCCAAAACATGTATAATAATCTTCAATAACAATGGAGGAAACAGTAATGTCATTATTTACAGGAAAAACTTTATTAATAACAGGTGGAACTGGTTCATTTGGTAATGCAGTATTAAACAGATTTTTAAAGACAGATATTGGCGAGATAAGAATTTTTTCAAGAGATGAAAAAAAACAGGATGATATGAGACATGAATTTCAGGCAAAGATGCCTGAAGTGGCAGAGAAGATAAGCTTTTACATAGGAGATGTAAGAGACCTGGCGTCTGTTAAGAATGCTATGCATGGTGTTGATTATATATTCCATGCAGCAGCTTTAAAGCAGGTACCATCATGTGAATTCTTTCCAATAGAAGCGGTTAAGACTAATGTTTTAGGAACAGAGAATGTGCTTACAGCAGCTATAGATGAAGGCGTTAAATCAGTAATATGTCTTTCAACAGATAAGGCAGCATATCCTATCAATGCGATGGGAACATCCAAAGCTATGATGGAAAAGGTTATTGTAGCCAAGAGCCGTACAACAACTAAGACAAAGATATGTTGTACAAGATATGGTAATGTTATGTGCAGCAGAGGTTCAGTTATTCCACTTTGGATTGATCAGATTAGGAGTGGAAACCCTATTACGGTGACTGAGCCAACAATGACAAGATTTATTATGAGTCTTGAGGAAGCTGTTGATTTAGTTATTTTTGCTTTTGAACATGGGGAGAGCGGAGATATTCTTGTACAGAAAGCGCCAGCATGTACTATCCAGACACAGGCAGAAGCTGTATGCGAACTATTTGGAGGTAAGAAAGAGAATATAAGAGTTATCGGTATAAGACATGGCGAGAAGATGTATGAAACACTTCTTACTAATGAGGAATGTGCCCGTGCTATAGATTTGGGTGATTTCTACAGAGTACCATGTGATAAGAGAGGTCTTAACTATGATAAGTATTTCACACAGGGAGATACAGAGAGAGTTAAGCTTAGTGAATTTAATTCTCATAATACAAGAATGTTAAATGTCGAGGAGACAAAGAAAAAGATAGCTTCTCTTGAGTATATCCAGAATGAACTTAAGAACTTATAATATATAGCATCAGATTTATTAACGGGATGGCCAGGTATGTGATCTGTTTAAGCAGATAACATATTATTATGGCTGTCTCGTTTATTTTCTTTATATATTGAAAAATAATATAATTGATTTGTATTATCTGGGGAAATAGGATAAAATGAGCCTGAATGATTTAACAATGTTAGGAGAATCTAAAGATGAATATATTAGTTACGGGAGCCAGGGGAATGGTTGGAACGGCATTAGTTGCCAATCTTTACAATATTAAAGAAAACAAGAATAGAACCAGACCTGATATAATAATTGATAATATATATGAGTATGACATAGATAATTCGTATGAAGAACTTGATGAGTTTTGTGCAAATGCAGATTTCGTATTTAATCTTGCAGGAGTTAACAGACCAAAGGAAAACTCTGAGTTTATGAATGGTAATTTTGGATTTGCATCAGAACTGCTAGATATGCTTAAGAAACATAATAATAAATCAACAGTCATGTTGTCTTCTTCTATACAGGCTACTCTTATGGGAAGATTTGGAACATCTGAATACGGAAAGAGTAAGCTTGCAGGAGAAGAATTGTTTTTTAATTATGGAAAGGAAAATGGAGTGAAGGTTGCAGTATATCGTTTTCCTAATCTTATGGGACACAGCCGTCCTAACTATAATTCAGCAGTTTCAACGTTTTGTAATGCAGTAGCCAATGATTTGCCTTTTACAGTAAATGACAGAAATACAGAATTGGAACTTTTATATATTGATGATCTTGTTGAAGCTATGTATGATCTTCTGGAAGGTAAGGAACATCACTGCGATTATGATGGTATGACACCAGTTGAGAAAGAAGATGGAAGATACTGTTATGTTCCAGTTACACACAAGGTGACACTTGGTGAAATTGTTGATTTGCTTGAGCAGTTTAAGGAACAGCCACAGACTCTTATGATGCCTAAGATGCCAGAGGGTAGTTTTGCAAAGAAATTATATAGTCTTTATCTTACGTATCTTCCTGTTGATAAATTTAAGTACGAGCTTAAGATGAATAGTGATAACAGGGGAAGTTTTACAGAACTTGTTCATACAGCTGATTGTGGCCAGGTTAGTATTAATATAAGCAAGCCAGGAATTACCAAGGGGCAGCATTGGCATAATTCCAAGTGGGAACTTTTTATTGTTGTAGCAGGACATGGATTAATTCAGGAGAGAAATATCCATACAGGAGAGACTGTTGAATTTGAAGTGAGTGGAGATAAGATAGAAGCTGTACATATGATTCCAGGATGGACACATAATATTATTAATCTTAGTGATACTGAGAATCTTGTGACAGTTATGACATGTAATGAAATATTTAATCCGGAGAGACCGGATACATTTTACGAAGAGGTATAGGAGGAGAGTACTATGTCAGAAACACAGATAAGAACAGATTATACAGATATACATTTTAAAGATAATGGAAAATTGAAACTGCTTATTATAGTGGGAACAAGACCAGAGATTATAAGACTTGCAGCAGTAATTAACAAATGCCGTAAGTATTTCGATGTTGTGCTTGCACATACAGGCCAGAATTACGATTATAATCTTAATGGAATATTTTTTGAGAATCTTAAAATTGATAAACCGGAAGTGTATATGGATGCGGTTGGAGATGATTTAGGTGCAACAGTCGGAAATATTATTAACTGTTCATATAAACTTATGAATCAGATAAAGCCGGATGCACTTCTTATTCTTGGCGACACGAATTCGTGTTTATCAGCAATTCCAGCGAAGAGACTTCATATACCAATCTTCCATATGGAAGCAGGAAACAGATGCAAAGATGAGTGTCTTCCAGAGGAGACAAACAGAAGAATAGTAGATATTATATCTGATGTTAATCTTGCATATTCAGAGCATGCCAGAAAGTATCTGCATGAATGTGGATTGCCAAAGGAGCGGGTATATGTAACGGGCTCTCCGATGGCAGAAGTGTTACATCAGAATCTTGATGATATTGAAAAATCTGATATTTTAAGCAGATTAGGACTTGAACCTCACAAATATATACTTTTGTCTGCACACAGAGAAGAAAATATTGATACAGAAAAGAACTTCTTATCATTATTTACTGCTATTAATAAAATGGCAGAGAAATATGATATGCCTATTCTGTATTCATGCCATCCAAGAAGCAGAAAGAGACTTGAAAATTCAGGATTCAAGCTTGATTCAAGAGTTATACAGCATGAACCATTAGGATTTCATGATTATAATCATTTACAGATGAATGCATACGCTGTTGTATCTGATTCTGGTACTCTTCCAGAAGAATCATCTTTCTTTACCTCTGTTGGACATCCTTTCCCAGCAGTGTGCATAAGAACATCTACTGAGCGTCCTGAGGCACTTGATAAGGCGTGTTTTGTACTTGCAGGCATAGATGAGAATAGCCTGCTGCAGGCAGTAGATACAGCGGTTACTCTTAATGATAATGGTGATTATGGAATTCCTGTTCCGGATTACATTGAAGAGAATGTCAGCACCAAAGTTGTAAAGCTTATCCAGAGTTATACTGGTGTAGTTAACAAAATGGTATGGAGAAAATAATATATGATATACATAAAGGCTTTGATGGTTTTTATCATCTATCTTATGAGTTATTACCTGTTAGGTTTTGCAATTGCCAAGTTGTGTAGGGTAAAGCACATATATATGGTTAACAGCCTTATAACAGGATTTTGGGCAGAGGGATTGCTGTTTTTTATATTTATTATGCCGTTTAAGGTAAAGCAGGCAAGGGCTGATGTTGCAGCGTGGATATGGCTTGGAGTATGGCTTGCAGTTATGGCTGCTATAATAATTGTGTGGCACAAGAGTCTGTATGAAAGTCTTAAGGGAACGTTTGCCTGCATAGCACATAATAGAATATTTTTCGGTGTTATAGGAGCAGTTATTGTTGCTATGCTTGTGTATGAAATGTTATATGGTAATTATACAGATGGAAGTGGGGCTAGATATTTTGTTGGCTCGGTTACTTCGGATATATTTACTAACAAATTCGGAATACTTCAGCCAGAATCAGGGGCACTTGAAAGTGCATTCAACAGCCAGTATTTTTTACAGACAAATGTTCATCATAGCGCTGTCGTATGCATAATAACAGGACTTGCTCCACTTGTTGAGCAGAGAACAGTTATGTCGAGCATAGTTATACTTATGTCCGGACTTATTATTATGCAGATGGCATGCACAATATTTAAGAAGAGCAGAAAGAGAGCGCTGTTTTTCTGGCTGGCATATAATATATTTATTATGATGCTTGCACATTCAGTATATATTCCGGCATATTATCTGTTTTACAGAACATTCGAGGGAAAGACAATATTTGGTATGCTTTTAATACCATATGTGTTTACATGTTTCTGGAGATTGTATGAAAGACCTGGAGATAATTATACGCTTACATGTCTTGTTGTTGCTCTTCTGGGATCATATACATTCTGTATGTCAACGATGTATGTGCTTCCATTCCTGCTGATAGGATATCTTCCGGTATCTTTGGTACAGCGAAGGCTAAGACAGCTTGTTAACTGGTGCATTATGATGATACCATGTGTGCTGGTTATAGGCTATTATATACTGGTTTTGAAAGGCATTATTGATTTAACAATAAGGTGATAATATGCATTTTGATTATAGTCAATATCAGGGAACTGATTTTTTTAAACAGTGGTGGAGTGTTATATCAGGAACTTTTTCTCTGACAGAGAAAATTATGGTATATCTGTTTTTAGCGGTACTTTTGTTCTATCTGATATTTGGAAAGAAAAGAGAGAGAACATTATTTTTAAGTACGTCAGCAATACTTACAATACTGGTACTTAATCCATGGTCTGCCTGGTTTATGTATCAGAAACTGGGAATGGCATTTGCAATGCGCGTATTCAGATATTTCTGGCTTTATCCGATATATATGGTGTTAGCATATTTCGTGACTCAGATGGTTTTCCTCGTAAAAGGAAAGGTACGTATAATTGTTATGGCTGTGTTTATTGCAGGAGGAACAGTGCTTGGTGCCATGCAGGTTAAGGCTGGTCATTATTTTACATTTGGTGGACATACCGAATTTAAGATGGTAGAGAATATATATAAAGTAAGCAATGATGTTGTAGATGTATGCAATATTATTGATAAAGATAAGAATGATAAGCATAAAGCAGCATATACAATATATGATTACAATATGTTTATGGAGATAAGAACTTATGATGGTTCAATAATAGCTGCGCATGGTGCTGTATATGGAAATACTATTCCGATTAATGATAAGGCAACATTGAATGGTTATGTGTCATCAGGCAACTGGGTGAGTATTCTTGCATCAATGGTGTCAACTAATAATACCAGAGGCATTATTAGTGAGGACATTGTTGTACAGGCTTTGAAGAATGTTAATGCCGATTATATTATAATTAAAACATCAAGTTACAATGTTTCAGTTTTTGAAGGTGTAGGACTTATCAATCTTGGTACAAGTAAGAGTGGAGAATATACAGTGCTTAAGGTTGTAAAAGACCAGTTACATACTAATAGTGATGAGTGGCAGACAAGATTGTATGGCCCTGATATGATTAATTATATTGATGGATTATATTTTATAAATGATGTATGGAATCATAGAATTATTTATAATGATAATCTGGATGATTCTATTGAATTATGGAGTACTATTCCGGTAGATATTAAGAATGGCCATACTATTTCGTCAGACGGAGAATTATATATATGTGATGAAACAGATACTAATTCATTACATGTATTTAAGAAAACGGATGAGGGGTTTGTACAGACACAGTTGTATGAGAACATGTGTAATATGCCATGTTTCACATATTATGATGAAAATACACATTTATTTTATGTCATGGCAGATTATAATGGTGAGTTATTTGTGTTTAAGAATAACGATGGCAGACTGGATTGTATTGACCACAGGACATTTGATGGAATTGTTAATGGATATACGAGAACATTTTCTATAATAGATGGGTATATGTATATTCTTGGAGACAGGATATACAAGCTTGATTATACAAATGATTATTCACTTGTGGATTCATATGATGTACTTGAAGCTGTTCAGGGAATGTCAGGAATTAGCAAGATAGGCGATTATTATTATATTTCAATATACGCTAATAAGGATTTTGTCAGCAATCCACATGTGATAAGGACAAAGAATCTTACATCTCTGGCAGATGGGGGATTTGAGGATGTATATGGAAATCTTGGAATTACAGGTACGCCATTCTTTATAAGCGAGATAGATGGTGTTTATTATGTTCCTTTCCAGGGAGAGTCGAATGGTATTGTTACATTTGAATTGTCAGACAATGGGGAGATTACAGATATCAATATGTTGTATGAATTCGATGAAGTAGTGCAGTCATCTCTGGACAGATATTATTCAAAATATTAAGAGTTTAGGAAGGTAACTATTATGGGACAAGATAATAAAGTCACAAAAGAAGAACTGGCGGGATACAGGTTATTTTCCAGAATAAGGATGGTTGCATTATATGTGCTGACCGCCGCTGTTGTATTAATTGCAATATGGGGCATAAGCATGATATCGGATACTATGAGTATGGCTGGCCAGGCTAAGGTGCTTAAGGCAGGACTTGAAGAAATGTTATCTAGTGTCAAGGCACAGGATATCGATGGTGCAAATGTGGCATTGGCAAAGGTTGACAGTGCCGCGGATGCTTTGGATGAGACGCTGTCATCTCCATTATGGGAGACATTGCAGTCATTTCCTTTTGTTGGAAGTGATATATCATCAGTTCATGAGCTTATTAACCTTTTACAGGATGCATCCGACGGAGCGATAAAGCCAGCTATATCTGTAGTTGTTGAATATCCGATGTCAGGACTTAAGGTGGATGATGGATTCAGCGCAAGTACAATTAATGCGTATATTGGACTTCTTAAACAGATGGAACCATTTGTTAATGAAGTAATAGGCAGACTGGACAATATTAATTTTGTTATGGTTAAGTCTGATAAAATAACCGAATACACAGATAAGATGAAAATGCTTGTACAGACATATGCTGATGCTGAGCAGTATCTTAACTTGTTTGATACATTTTTAGGAGACGGAGAAGACCGTACATATCTTCTTGTGGCACAGAATTCAGCCGAAATAAGGGCGTCAGGAGGATTCCCTGGTTCTATAGGAACTATAAGGATTGAGGACGGAATTCTTTATATAGGTGATTTTGCAAGTGTATATAATGTGTTATCTTATGGAACTCCAACGGATGTAGGCCCAACAGAGCAGGAAGACAGTCTTTTTGGAAACTGGATGCATTATCCAAGAGATGCGGGAGTGAATCCGGATTTTCCAAGAGTTGCACAGATATGGGCAAGATCATATGAGAACTATAATAAAGAAGATGTTGATGGAGTTGTATCACTGACACCGGTTATTATACAGCAGCTTCTTTCGTACATAGGCAGCATTACTCTTTCAGATGGAACTGAGCTTAATGGTTATAATGCAACAATGGTTTTACAGCATGATTTATATAACAAATATCTTAGCGCTTATATTCCTAGTTCACAGAATGCTGATATGGCTGATGCACTTTTTGCAGAGACAGCTAAGGCAACAATGGGAATGCTTGTTCAGGATTTTGATGTTAAGAGACTTGCAAGTTACTTTGAAATATTTGATGAGGGTGTTTCTGACAGAACAATCATGATGTGGATGAAGAATGAAGAAGACCAGACTGTAGTAGAATCAGTAGGCGCTTCAGGGGCACTTAACAGTGATGAGAATAAGCCGGTTGCAGGCATATATTTCAGTGGAACGGAAGCAAGTAAGCTCGGCTGGTATTTTGACATGGATACAGAAGTAAGCGAGCCTGTAGAAAATGGAGATGGCACAAGAACATACGATGTAACTGTTACTATGAGAAATACTATTGGAGATGATGATATTTCAAGTCTTGGATTATATATTCTTGGACCATCAGAAGGAACAATTGTAGGATATATTCATATGTTTGCGCCTGCTGGCGGAACAGTAAGTGATTTTAAGGCAAGTCAGAATACAAGAATCTATATGGATAATTATGCCGGTTTGGATTTAGGATACACAACACATGTCATTATATATCCAAAGACACCATTTGTTGTTACATATAAAGTGACTACAGCAGCAGGTGTCACAGAACCTCTTCAGATAAGTACAACGCCTACATTACAGGATTACAGATAATCACGATGTTTTAAGAACAAAAGGAGGAACCATATGGTAAGAAAAAGATTATTGCAGGGAATAGTTGGTATGGCAGCTTTTGTGATGGCAGCTGGGGCTGGAATTGCTGCTGGTACCTGTTATTCAGTTAGTGCCCAGGAAAATAACCAGTATAGTTATGAAGACAGTAACAGCGATGGTGCACATGGATATATTCCACCAGACAATACTGATGTTGAACTATACCATGATAATACTGCTCTGTTAAGAACTGTACCAACAGAGAGCAAATATACAACGCCGAATCTTCCAGCAGTAAGAAATCAGAATCCATATGGAACATGCTGGGCATTTTCAACAGTAGCCTGTGTAGAGATTAATCTTATAAATAAAGGCTATGTAACCAGTGACATTGATTTGTCAGAAATGCATCTGGCATATTTTACATATCATTCAGTAGTTGATCCGCTTGGAGGAACAGATGGAGATGAGACAGACACAGTAGCGCAGGACAATTCGTTTCTTGAGTATGGTGGTAATTATGAATATGCTACAGCAAGCCTTATGAAATGGTCAGGACTTGCGTCTGAGAGTAAGTATCCTTATAATACAGCGCTCACTTCACAGGACAGAGTTCAGGAAAAAGCATATGATGATGTTGCTAAAGTACTTAGTGTAAAGTCTGTGGATATGAAGGATACCAGTCAGGTTAAAGCTGCGATTAAAGAATATGGTGCAGTTGGTATAAGTTACTATGATAATAATCTGTATTATAACAGAAATGATAATAAGTATAGTTATTATTGTAATGATTCATCTAAAGCTAATAACCATGCAGTGACAATTGTTGGCTGGGATGATACATACTCAAAGAATAATTTTGGCAGTGAATCGGATTCAAGCACTATTCCTCAGGGAGATGGAGCCTGGATAGTCAGAAACAGCTGGGGAGGTTCTTGGGGCGAAAAAGGATATTTCCATTTATCATATTATGATAAGACTTTGACTGATATTGGATATTTATTTGATGCAACCTATAATGGAAAAGCGGATTATTATGATAATAACTACCAGTATAGTGGAACCATATTAAGAGGATATTTATATCTCAATTCAGGTATGACAATAGCAAATGCTTTTGAGACAAAGGCTAATGCAGGTGGCGCAGAGAAACTCAAGGCTGTGTCATTTGCTACAAAATCAGCAGCGGTTAATTATGATGTGAAGATATATACTGGTCTTACGGATATGTCTGACCCTACAAGTGGTACACTGGCTGGAGAAAAAAAGGGTACGACATCTGGTGCGGGTGACTATACAGTGACTTTGGATTCACCAATATACATGGAAGAGAATACAAAATATTCTGTTGTTATTACCCTGTCTAAAGATGATGGAACAGCTGTTTTGATGTGCCTTGATGGAAGTGAAAAGTATGTTGAAGGTGCATGGATAAAATGTGATTCTAAAGCGCTTAGTAATCAGAGCTATATGAAAGGATATAATATGGCTCCTGATTATGACTGGTGGGATTATGGAAAAGACGGTACGGGTAACTGGATTATCCGCTCTTATACATCAAATGTAGAAAAAAAGGTGACACCAACACCGACACCAACACCGACGCCGGAACCAACCCCAACACCAACCCCGACGCCGGAACCAATACCGACGCCGGAGCCGACACCAACACCGACGCCAACACCGACACCGGAACCAACACCGACGCCAGAGCCAACACCAACGCCAGAGCCAACACCAACGCCAGAGCCGACACCAGAACCAGCTCCGGCACCTGCAGCTAATCCAGAGTGGATATTTGACGGCACAGGCTGGTGGTATAGACATTCAGATGGAAGCTATACTACAAACGGCTGGGAGTATATTAATGGAACGTGGTATTATTTTACTGGCTCAGGTTATATGTCAACAGGCTGGGTAGAAGTAAACGGAACATGGTATTACATGAACAGCGATGGAGCAATGCTTACCGACTGGGTAGATGTGAATGGAACATGGTATTACATGAACAGCAGCGGAGCAATGCTTACCGGCTGGGTAGATGTTAATGGAACATGGTACTATATGAACGATAGCGGAGCAATGCTTACAGGCTGGGTAGAAGTAAACGGAACATGGTATTACATGAACAGCAGTGGAGCAATGCTTACAGGCTGGGTAGATGTTAGAGGAACATGGTACTACATGTACTCAAGTGGAGCTATGGCATATAATACTTATATTGGAAGCTATTATGTTGACGATAGTGGTGCATGGGTATAGTAATTGATATTTAAGGAGACTTCGCATGAGGTCTCCTTTTTTTCTTTATTTTTCTTTATATTAGTTGTATAATAAATACCAAATGCTTTCATATAAGAAAAGGATTACATTATTGGAGGAATTATGATGAAATCAATATACGATGCCGATATGCAGGCTTTTATTAAGGATAACGGACTTGAGCAGATAGAAGTAAGAAGAGATGGCGAACAGCAGACCCCACCGCCACAGATTAAAATTACCGGAATAAGAAAGTATAAAGGTACATGGGTGTGGAAGCTGTTAAAGCCAGCGAGAGTTGTATATAAAGCAGGAAAAACATATAAGAGTAACCGTTCAGTAAAGGAAGCTCTTATGGGAAAGAAGAAGTTTGTTAAGGATTATATTAAGGCACAATTCCCTGATGACGCAGAAAGAAAGAGACAGGAGAATGCCATATTTGACAGAAATATAAAGTTCAGTGTATTAGTTCCTCTTTTTAATACACCTAAGAAGTTTCTCAAGGATATGATTGAGTCAGTACAGGCACAGACATACAAGAACTGGGAGCTTATACTTGTGGATGCGAGTGATAATGAACATTCATTTGTTGGTGACATATGTAAAAAATATTATGAAAATGATAGCCGTATTGTATATAAGAAGTTAGATAAGAATTATGGAATATCAGGCAATACCAATGAGGCCATTAAGCTGGCAACAGGTGATTATATTGCACTGTTTGATCATGATGATATTCTTGTTCCTACAGTTCTTTATGAGGATATGGTAAGAATATGTGAGACTGGTGCGGATTTTGTATATACAGATGAAGCTACATTTTTAGAAGATGATATATATGATATTGTTACATTCCATTTTAAGCCGGATTATGCGATAGACAATCTCAGAGCTAATAATTATATCTGCCATTTCAGTGTTTTTAACAGAGAGCTTATTGATAAGGTGGGAATGTTCAGACAGGAATATGATGGAAGCCAGGATCACGATATGATTCTCAGACTGACAGAGGCAGCTAATAGAGTTGAACATATTGCCAAGATATTGTATCTGTGGAGATCTCATGGAAATTCAGTTTCACAGGATATTAATGCCAAGGCATATGCCATTGATGCTGCAAAAAGAGCGGTTACAGACAGTCTTAAAAGAGATGGATTTAAAGCTGAAGTGGAGAGTTCACCAGCATTTCCAACAATCTTTAAGATTAATTATGAACTGACAGAGCATGCTAAGATTTCAATTATTATTCCTAATAAGGATAATATCGCATTGTTGTTCAAATGCATTGATTCTATCCTTAAAAAATCAACTTATGATAATTACGAGATTATCATAATGGAGAATAATTCTACAGAAGATAAGACATTTGAATTCTATGACCTTATTTCCAGAATGGATAAAGTAAGGGTAATAAGATACGAAAAGCCATTTAATTATTCTGATATTAATAATCAGGCAGTTGCACAGGCTGATGGCAAATATGTACTGTTCTTAAACAATGATATTGAGATAACTACACCGGCATGGATGGAAGAGCTGCTTATGTATGCACAGCGCAAAGATGTTGGAGCTGTTGGCGCGAAGCTTTTCTATGAGAATAATACTGTACAGCATAATGGCGTTATAATAGGTGCTGGACCAGACGGAATAGCAATTCATAGTCATGCGGGTGAACCTAGAGGTTCTGTAGGATACATGGGAAGAATGTATTATGCACAGGATGTAAGTGCGGTTACTGCAGCATGCATGCTTATTGCTAAAGAGAAATTTCTTGAAGTTGGAGGATTTGATACAGGACTTGCAGTTGCATATAATGATGTTGACTTATGTATGAAATTAAGACAGAAAGGATATCTTAATGTGATTAATCCTTTTGCAGAAGCATTTCATTATGAGTCAATAACCAGAGGATATGAAACCAAGAGAGGTAATCAGGACAGGTTCCAGAGAGAAGTTAAATACATGAAAGACAAGTGGGCAGATGTCCTTTCAAAGGGCGATCCATTTTATAATCCAAATGTATCTAAGAGTGTTCCATGGGGCTTCGGGCCTGGAATGTAACATTTAGATAACAATTAAATTGTTTAGATATATTTAAGGAGATGCAAGATGAGAAGTAAATTCAAGAAAACAGTAGCATTTGTACTTGCTGCAATTATGACAGCAGGTACGCTGGCACCATTGCCGGTAATGGCGAGCTGGAAGAAAACAGAGAACGGCTGGTATTATTACAGAAATGATGACGACAGCAGCAGTATGATAGTTAATGACTGGGTAAAAAGTAATGACAGATGGTATTACTTCGGTGCTGACGGACGCATGGTAACAGGCTGGAAAGAAATAAAAAATGTAGAATATTATTTTGCTGAAAAAGATTCTGATGATGGAAAAGTAAAGCTTGGACAGATGATGACAGACTGGCAGCAGATTGGTGATGAGTGGTACTATTTCGATTCAGAAGGTCATATGGTGACAGGTTGGCGTTCTATTAATGACAAGTGGTATTACTTTGGCTCTGATGGCAAGATGCAGACAGGTTTTATCAATGTTGATGGAAAAGATTACTATATGATGGAAGATGGTTCTATGTATAGTGGAATCTGGTGGCAGAAGATTGGTGATGAATGGATGTATTTTGATGATGAAACAGGTGAGATACTTGCATCATCGAAGCCAGAAGGAACTAAAGTAGGAATAGATGTTTCTGTACATCAGGGAGATATAGACTGGAAGGCAGTTAAAGAATTTGGTATAGACTTTGCAATGATAAGACTTGGATATGTAGGTCCTGAGCTTGATGATTCATATCTTGATAACATTAAGGAAGCTATAGATGCAGGTATTGATGTTGGAGTTTATTATTACAGCAGGGCTACTACTGTTGAAACAGCCATAGCAGAGGCGCAGTATGTTATTGATAACCTTGATGGCTATAAGATATCTTATCCGGTTGCAATTGATGTTGAAAATGCATATGCAACTAACTGGGAAAATATGAGCATGGCAGATATAACAGCTATTGTTAAAGGCTTCTGTAATGAGATTTCAGCGGCGGGATATACTCCTATGGTATATAGTAACCTTTACTGGCTAATAAGTCATCTTGATGCTTCACAGCTTGATGGTATAGAAGTATGGCAGGCAAGATATTATTGTGAACCGTCTGACAAATACGCATATGATATATGGCAGGGGGGAAGCAGTACATATATTGCAGGAATAGATGGCAGTACAGTTGACATTGATTTTTCATATAAAGATTATTCTAGCATAATAACACCAAGAACAAGTGCATTAAGTACATATGCCAAGACAATAGGTATCTGGCGTGCAGATGATACTGGATGGTGGTACAGCTATATTTCAGGAGGATATCCAAGTGGCCAGTGGATGAACCTTTATGGTAACTGGTATTACTTTAATGGCGGCGGATATATGCTTACAGGCTGGCAGAGAATTAACGGGGACTGGTATTTCTTTGGTGATGCATATGATGGTGTTATGAAGACAGGCTGGCAGAAGCTGGGAGATAAATGGTATTTCTTCACAGATGATGGAATTATGCTTACAGGCTGGCAGGAACTTAACGGACAATGGTATTACTTTGGAGATGATGGTGCTGCAAGAACAGAATGGGCACAGGTCAATGATACATGGTATTATTTTGGTGATGTTGATGATGGCGCAATGAAAGAAGGCTGGCAGGAAATTGGAGGAAGATGGTATTTCTTTGCAACCGGCGGCAACGGAGCAATGCTTAGCGGATGGGAGTATATTAACGATAAGTGGTATTACCTTGGTGCATACTGGGAAGGCTGGATGAAAGAAGGCTGGATGTATATTGATGGCTGCTGGTATTTCCTTGAAGAAAATGGCGGCGGTGCAATGGTTACAGGCTGGAAAGAAATCGGTGGCAAGTGGTACTTCTTTGGAGATGACGGAGTTATGGCCACATCTACATGGGTATGGGATTATTATGTAGATGAAGATGGCGTGTGGATCGAGTAATATAGTTTATACGAAAGGTTAAATTAAGAATGAATACAGGTGTTGTTATTGTTACGTATAACAGACTTGAACTGTTGAAAGAATGCATACAGTGTGTTCTTTCACAGACAGTTCCTTTTTCTAAAATAGTTATAGTAGATAATTGCAGTACAGATGGAACAAAAGAGTATCTTGCCGGATATGAGAATGATGAGCGTTTTGATATTGTATATGAGCCGGAAAATCTAGGCGGTTCAGGTGGATTCTATGAGGCAATCAGGGAAGTAAACAAATATACACTGGATTGGGTACTTATTATTGATGACGATGCAATGATATCTAAGGATTATATTGAAATACTTACTGATTTTGCAGAAAAACATCCAGAAGTAAATGCATGCTCAGGTGTTGTATCAACAAAGGGAACCATTGTTGCAATGCATAGGAGAAGGGTTGGCAATTCATTGCTGTTCCTTGAAACTAATGTGCCTCTTGAAGAGTATAAGAAAGAATATTTCAAATGTGATTTGGGAACTTTCTGCGGACTTCTTGTAAGACATGACATTTTAAAGAAGGCAGGACTTCCAAAGAAAGAATACTTTATCTGGTATGATGATACAGAATACTGCTTAAGATTAAGACAATACGGCGGAATATATAATGTAAATGCAGCTGTATTAAATCATAAGACTGCGCTTCCAATGGATGAAAAGAATATATTTGTTAAGACCAACTGGAAGAGCTACTATGGATACAGAAACAGATATGATACTGCAAAAACACATTTTTCATGGCTGACAGCATTGATAGTGAGATTACAGTTTGTTGTCCTTATAGGATACAGCCGTCTTATGACTCTTAAAAAGAGTACAAGAGAAAAGGGCAGATTTAATGTCAGAATGTTTAAAGCAGCTCTTCGTGATGGGGCTAAAGGCAGACTTGGAAAAAATCCTGAATTTCTGCCATAAGAACAAGGAGAATGGTTGTGAGATTTTATAATACTAAGATAGATATACCAGAGGATTTCTTTAAGGAAGAGATAAGAAATGGGTATACAGTTACTTCTAAGATGAAGAAGGCATGGGCTATTCAGATTGATATTTTAAAAGAGATGGAAAGAATCTGCGATAAATATAATATTACATATTATGCGGATTCAGGTTCTATGCTTGGGGTTGTGAGAAATAACCAGTATATACCATGGGATGATGATATTGATGTTTCAATGCTTCGTGCGGATTATGACAGATTCATGGAAGTGGCACCAAAGGAACTTAAACATCCTTATGTATTCCAGTCAATTAATACAGAGGAATGTTATATAAGAGTGCATGCACAGATAAGAAATACAGAGACAACTGGCATGATAAATTGGGATATTGAGATGCCATATGATAAAGGAATATTTATTGATATATTTCCGCTGGATGGAATACCCGATAGTAAAGCAGCGCAGAGAATACAGCATTTGAGATTGTCATTTTTATGGAAATTTCTTTCAACATACAGATATAATTCTCATATGAAAGGCGTTTTGCCTAAGATTCTGTGTGGTATTGCAAAACCAATATATAAAATTATTGATTACAGAAAGGTGTATGCACATTACGACAGGTTATGTGCAAAGTATTCTGACAGAAATACAAAGAAAATAAGTTATGTGACATATACACAGGCTGATGACAGATATCTGTATGACAGAAGTGACTATGCCACATATCATAAAGAAAAGTTTGAGTTTACTGATATTAATATTCCTGATGGATATGATGGAATTCTTACAACTGAATATGGGGATTACATGAAGCCGGCTAATATACCAAGCTGTCATGGGGAAACCATTATTGAACCTGAGATACCATACAAGAAATATATTGAGGATAATTATGAAACAGCCAAGTCTTAAGAAAAATTTTGTATTGAATACGATATATCAGATTCTGATAATTGTAATTCCTTTTATATCGATGCCATATATTTCAAGAGTACTTGGAGCAGGCGGTGTCGGAACATATAGTTATACATATTCTATACAGACATATTTTGCAATGTTTGCAGCATTGGGAACTGTGACTTATGGAACACGCGAGATTGCAAGGGTTCGTGAGAACGAAGAAGAAAGAAGCAGACTGTTCTGGGAAATAGAGCTGCTTACAGTTCTTACATCTCTTGCTTGTCTTATTCTGTGGGAAATATGGATATTATTTAACCATGAGTACAGAATGTGTTACGTTATATTAACTATTAATATAATTGCTGTAATTTTCGATATTTCATGGTTTTATGCTGGAATGGAGCAGTTTGAATATATAGTAAGACAGAATACGATATTTAAAGTCTTAGGGCTTATTTCGTTATTTGTTTTTGTAAAACATGAGAGTGATCTGTATCTGTATATTGCTATAATGGCAGCTTCTACTTTGCTGGGAAATATGACAATGTGGTTATATCTTGGCAGATTTTTGAAAAAAGTTAACGTTAAAGAATTTAATCTTAAAAGACATTTTAAGGAGACGCTTATATATTTTGTACCGACGATTGCAACATCAATATATTCAGTTCTTGATAAGACTCTTATAGGTGCAATTACAAAAGATGCCAATGAAAACGGATATTATGAACAGGCAACTAATATTGTAAATGCGGCAAAGGTTGTATCATTTGTTGCTATTAATGGTGTTATGGAATCAAGAAGTTCATTCCTTTTTGCGCAGGGAAAGACAGACAGGGTAAAGTCAATGATAGAGGATTCCATGAATTATATATTATTCATGGGATTTGGACTTATTTTCGGACTTGTTGGAGTTGCTGATGAATTTGTTCCGTGGTTTTTCGGACCGGGATTTTATAAAGTGCCAGTCCTTATTAAAATGCTCAGCCCTGTTATTGTGATAATAGGTGTAAGTCATTGTCTTGGCTCACAATATTATACACCATCAGGAAGAAGAGCACAGAGTGCTAAATTTATCATTACAGGTTCAGTAATTAATCTTGTATTGAATCTGATTCTTATTCCAAAATTCTGGAGTTATGGCGCGGTGATTGCATCTGTTATTGCTGAGTGTGTGATAACATTTTTATATATGAGGAATTGTGATGGATATCTGAGACTTTCACAGCTTGTAAAGATTGGCTGGAAGAAACTGCTTGCAGGTATCATAATGGCTGTTGTGCTTATTATAATTCATATAAATATGTTTATAGAGATTATTATAGGAATAGCGTTATATATAATATGTCTTGTTATATTAAGAGACAGTTCAATAAGCCAGGGAATCAGAATGCTTAAGAATAAAGGTTAGGGAAAAGGAGTGTTATGTCTGTGAAAGATAAGATTGTATCTTTTTTAAAATGTAACTGGAAACACATAGCGGCATTGCTTGCAGTTGTTATATATTGCATAGGACAGTATATATATATTGCGGTGTCGGCTATAGGAGATAAAGAACGTGGAATGGATGCTACACAGATTATGACAATAATTGCAGTGACTTTAATATCAATACTTCTTATTGCTGTGTATTGCCTGATATTTATAGTTAAGAATGTCAAAATAGAGTATCTGTTTCTTGTGATTGCATCATTTATGATGGTGATATTCCTTCTTATAATGCCGGAGTATGAGACACCTGATGAAACAGGACATCTTGGAACAGCATATGATGTATCAAATCATCTGATGGGATATGGACATAGTGAAACCAATCATCTTATTATGAGAAAATGCGATGCTGATACGGTAGACAATATTTATTCAACATCATATACAAGAGACAGTTATAATGCGTATATCGGACAGCTCGTTCATCCGGACAAGGTTAATAACGAAATGGTTGAACCATCACAAAGTACTGTATTTGATACTTATCATTACCAGTATATACTTCCTGCATTATGGATCACATTTGCGAGATTAATTCATATGCCATCGGTATGGATGCTGCTTTTAGGAGCAATGGTAAATTCTATTATATATATAGCATGCTCTTTTTATGCGATAAAAAAGATTCCATATAATAAGGCAACACTGGTATGCGTAACTTTATTCCCAATGGTTTTACAGCAGGTTACAAGTTATTCATATGATGTATATATATTGTCATTAGCATATGTGCTTATAGCATTAACATTTAAATTTATTACAGATGGTGTGCTGTCAAAAAGTGAAATTGTTATTTTGTGTGTCACAGCACTTCTCTTTGCACCATTAAAGAGTTTTGCTTATGCACCTATGCTGCTGCTTATAATAATTCCTCTTATAAAATGGAGAAAGAAATATAAGAAGTTGCTTATAGCGGTTTCATCAGTAATAGGGGCTGCGGTAGTGGCTATGGTTGTATATATTATTGTTTCATATAGTGCGGGTTCATCTACTGAAACGGGCGAGGCAGCAAAGCACATGGTATCATGGGCTAATTCGGAAGGATATACATTGGGATATATATTACAGCACAAGTCTCTTGCGTTGAAGGTTATATCTAATACATTCCTCTATAAAACAGATATGTATATCAACACATTACTTGGTAATACACTTGGCTGGTTTACGATAGGAATGCCTACATTCATAGTATATACATTAGGTCTTATGGCTGTCTTCACATCATTGAGAAAAGAGAATGAGGAGATGATGATAGACGGATGGTCAAAACTTGGTGTTATGATAGTTTCACTTATGGTTATATGCTGTGTTATAGGTGGTATGTGGATTGCATGGACACCTATAACATATACATCTGTTGAAGGTGTTCAGGGCAGATATTTTCTGCCGATTGTTTTGTTGCTCATGATGGTGTTCAGAACAAAATATATGTCAGCAAAACCATTTATGGATAAAGTGGCTATTATGATAAGTGTATATATGCAGCCATTGGTTATATTGCATATACTTAAAATGCTTGCTTAATTGTTATAAGCTATAAGGGATTTTTACAATGGTTTTAGAAACTGGAAAAGGAGTGATGGTTAATGAAATTATTGAAAAATGTATTGAAAACAGTGGTTGGAATTGTTATGGCAGCAGCTATGATTATCCAGCCTGTAATGCCGGCATGGTCTTATGAAAATGACAGTACGACACAGGAAACAGGAGTGAATATATATGTATTTAATGTCTGCCAGACTAATGACTATTCATCAGATGCAATTCTTATTGAGAACAACGGACATTATGCAATGGTTGATGTAGGAGAAGATAAGGACTATCCCAAAGGACCATATTTCCATAATGGAACAGTGACAGAAGAATATGTTGACGAGAATTTTCTTATTAAGCAGCTTCAGGGCATGGGAGTAAAAAAGATTGATTATCTTATACTGACACATGCACATAGTGATCATATGGGTGCAGCTGATGAAGTTATCAATGCATTTGATATAGGAACAATTTATGCCCAGGAGTATAGCGATGAATATATAAGCAGTACATCAGCATTATATGATAGTCAGTATGTTTACAACAAAATGACTGAAGCGGCAAAGAACAAAAAGATTCCGGTAGTTTCAGAAATTAATGATACCAATGATAAGATAACTCTTGGTGATACTGCCGTTTTACAGATATATAATTATGGATTTGATTATGAGACAGATGCTAATGGAGATTATAAGCTTGACAGAACTGGTAAAAAGATAAGGAAGCAGGTTGATGATGACAACGAGAACAGCCTTGGTGTTCTTGTAAAGGATGCAAGTGGACATAAAGCATTTTTGGCAGGTGATATCTGTAATATAGATGGTGATGAAGACAGGCTTGCACAGATAGATGAACTTAAGAATGTGGATATAATGAAGCTTGGACATCATGGATATGCCAATACAGGTTCTGACACATCAAAGATGGACACAAGTACAAAGGATTATATAGATGCGTTAAGTCCATCAAAGGTTATAATTACTAATGCAAAGAGCAGGGTTAACAGTAAAGTTCTTGCTAATCTGGAAGACGTAAATGCAGAAATTTATTACACCGCATGCTATTCGAAATATGTGCATGTGAATCTTGCTACATTAGATGTAGAAGGTGTTGATGTGTATAATGGACCACAATATTCTACGGTTATAAAAGATTATTTCTTTTACCAGAATGGGTTTCGTCTTAAAGACACTACAGCAGTTTATGAAGGAAACACATACAAAATTGCACCAACATTTATCATATATAGAAATCATTGGGAGCAGGATAAGAATGATAATTATGTATATTACGGAGATGATGGCGCAATGATTAAGAATCAGGTCATTAACATTGATGATAAAATGTATGGCTTTGATGAGGACGGTTTGTGCAGAAGAGGTCAGTGGCTGGATTATCAGAATGACAGATATTATCTTGGAAATGATTATTATGCAGTAAAAGGTCTTAATAAAATTTTAGGTAAAGACTATATATTTGGTGATAATTATGCAATGCTTACTAACAGATGGTACAAAATTCTTAATCAGTGGTACTATGTTGATTCTAACGGAGAGGTACTTAAAATGCACTGGATGCTGTCAGGCAATGACTGGTATTTCTTAGGTGAGAATGGGGCAATGTATAAAAACCACTGGTACAACTATAAGAATGACTGGTACTATTTCGGTGATGACGGAGCAATGTATTATAATAAGTGGATGTATTGGAAGGATAAATGGTACTTCTTTGGTGGCGATGGAATAATGATTACCAACAGCTGGTATGACTATAATAACAACTGGTATTACTTTGACGGCGACGGAGCAGCTTATACAGAGCAGTGGTATAACTATAAGGACGAATGGTACTATTTTGATGAAGATGCCAAAATGATTACATCTGCATGGGTATATTATAATGAAGCATGGTACTACTTTGATGAGGATGGAATAATGTGTTCATCACAGTGGATTGATTATAATGGATGCTGGTATTATGCTAATGAAGATGGTGCTATGGTTACAGATTCATGGATAGAATATGATGGCTCAAGTTATTATTTTGATGAAGACGGTGTTATGAGATAATTTGTCGAAAATTTCCAGAAATTACATATTAATATGTTCAAATTATCCAAAATGTGACAATTCTGTGAAAAGCAGCTTTACTTTTTATGGCTAAAGTACTAGAATTTATTTAAACACGCAAGGGGTATACAATACTTACGTGAAAAATAAAATATTAAGAAGGGAGAAATAAACGCATGTTTAAAAAAGGTTTATTTACAGCAGCATTAGCTGCAGCAGCCATTGTATTCTGCGCACCTGCAACAACAGCTAGTGCTTCTGAAACAACAGGCTGGCGTGACAATGGCACATGGTATGTTTACAGCTCAGATGGAAGCTACTATTGCAGCCAGAGAGTATATCTCGAGAATTCTGATGGAAAGTATCAGTATTATTATTTCAATGATGAGGGATATAAGATTAATACTCCTCAGACTGGATGGGTTAATGCTGGTGGCTGGTATTACTTCGAAGATGGCAAGGAAGTAAAATCAGGAGTTAAGACTATCGGCGGAGCAACATACTACTTCAATTACGATGGAAAGATGGTAACTAATGCAGTTGAATCTGTACATGTTGGACATGATTCTAATGGCAAGTGCATCTATGATGTATATGCTGTAGATGCTAATGGTGTTGCTACTAAAGTTAATACTAGCAAGAATGACTGGGTAAAAGCTGGAGATAACTGGGGTTATGTTCAGGATGGAAAGCTTGTTGAAGGCAAGTTTGTTGAAGTTAATGGAAAGTGGTATTATTTTAACTATAATGGAATTATGGTTAAAGATGGTGCTGTAAGTGCATATTCTGAAACAGAGAAAAAGTCAGCTAAATATCTTTTTGATGAAGACGGAGCATTAGTAACTAATGACTGGTATTTCAAGAGCAATGGAACATATGGTGACTGGTACTATGCAGGTGCTGACGGAAAGGCATATGCAGCAGAGTATGAGAATGGTGTACTTAAGGAAGGTACAGGTTGGGCTAAGATTAATGGCTCATGGTATTTCTTCAATGGCAGTGGTCAGATGTATCAGAATGAAACAGCATCTATTAAGAACAGAACCACAGGAAAGTCTGAAACATACAGATTTGATGCTTCTGGTAGAATGGTAACAGGATATTATAATACAGCAGATTCTTATGATACATACAATAGCTGGGAATATTATGATGAATCTGGTGCAGCTTTCACAGGATGGTTATCAGATGCAGCAGGCTGGTATTATGTAGACAATGGTAATGTACTTCAGGGTCAGGCAGTATATTGGGTAACAGATGAGAATGGTGTTGGTGGATATTCAACAAGCAGCTCATACTTCTACACATATAAGACAGAGAAAGATGCTGATGGTAATGTTAAGTATGTAAGCACACGTCATAATGCAGCTGATTATAAGGATTCTGTTGGATATTTCTTCAATCGTGAAACAGGTGCTATGATTACAGGATGGTATTCATTCAATTCATGGACAGATTATGCATACTCAACAACTAATTATACAGCTTGGTATCATGCTGAGGCAGATGGTTCAATTCATCAGGGATGGTTATATGATGGTGGTTCATGGTATTATCTTGATTCTGACGGAAGAATGGTAACTAATGCAATAGAGACAGTTTATGAGTCAGCAGATTATAACAAGCATATGCAGAACTGGAGAGCAGCTAATCCAGGATATACACAGGCTGAGTATAATGTTGAGCAGCAGAACTATAGAAATGCACATACATATTACTTCGGAGAAGATGGTAAGATGGTAACAGGATGGTATTCAACTACTACATCTGCAGGAACAACATGGCATTATCTCACAGCAGATGGTAATGCATACACAGGCTGGGTACAGTCAGGTGATGACTGGTACTATATCAGAAGTGGTCTTATGACTACTAACTATGTAACTCCAGATGGTTATGTTATTGGTGCTGATGGTGTTTGGAGATAATTAATATTATCTGATTTTTTAGGAGAGTGTTATTGACACTCTCCTTTTTTTGAATTATACTGTTCATGAAGTTAAAGAGAAAATATTTCATGAACACAGCGAAAGGATATATACATGAACAAGCAACAGTTAGATATTCTCTACAGCATATGGGAATATGGAGGTATTAACCAGAGGGTTATTGCTAAGAATTCGGGATATTCTCTTGGTAATGTTAATCAGACAATCAGACTGCTTTCGGAAGAAGGGTTTATAAGCGAAGGCAGTATAACAGATAAGACACGTAATTTACTTGAAAAAAATAAGCCACAGTCGGCTGTCATACTTGCAGCAGGATATGGCATGAGAATGGTTCCTGTGAATATGGAAGTTCCTAAGGCGCTGATAGAAGTTAATGGAGAGACTCTTATAGAAAGACATATAAAACATTTGCATGAGGCGGGAATTACAAGAATTTATGTTGTAGCAGGCCATCTTAAAGAACAGTTGGAATTTTTGATTGACAGGTATAATGTAAGGCTGGTTGTTAATAGCAAATATAATATAAAGAATAATCTGCATTCTTTATATAAAGTATTTAAGAAATATGATATGAACAATGTATATATTGTTCCATGTGATATATGGTGTAGACAAAATCCTTTTAGGAAACACGAAATGTACTCCTGGTACATGGTCTCAGAAGAGGAGTATGGAAGTGATGTTAAGGTGAATAGAAAGCAGGAACTTATATCTGCATCACATGAGGAGATTGGAAACAGGATGGTTGGTATATCATATCTGTGTTCGGATGAACTTGAAAATTTAAAGCGTAAAATTGATTATGAGGCACAGCATGAAGAGTATGATGACTGTTTTTGGGAAGATGCTCTATATGATGAACAACATAAAAAGATGTGCGTATATGCCAGAACTGTTGATAAAGATGATGCTGTTGAAATTAATACATATGAGCAGTTAAGAGAACTGGATAATGAATCAAAAACATTAAAGTCAGATGCGATTGAGATTATAGCTGATGTATTTAATGTAGCTGATAACGAGATAAGTAATATCACTGTATTAAAAAAAGGGATGACAAACCGCTCGTTTTTATTCAGCTGTATGGGGCAAAGATATATTATGAGGATTCCGGGAGAAGGAACTTCAGAACTTATTAACAGAAGACAGGAAGCAGCAGTTTACCAGACAATAAAAGATAAAGGCATTAGTGATGAAATTGTATACATTAATCCGGATAATGGTTATAAGATAACAAGATTTATAGATGATGCCAGAGTATGCGATGCTGATAATGTAAGTGATCTGAAATTATGTATGGATAAGTTGAGATTATTTCATTCAATGGGACTTAAAGTTGATCATGAATTTGATATATTTGGACAGATGGAATATTATGAGACACTTTGGAATGGAAGACCGTCACTCTATAGAGATTATGAACAGACTAAAAGTAATGTTTTAAAACTGAAGAACATTATAGACAGATTACCTAAGAAACACTCACTTACGCATATTGATGCCAATGCAGATAATTTTATTATAAGCAGGGATGAGCAGGGGAAGGACGTGGCGAGTCTTATAGATTGGGAGTATGCAGGCATGCAGGATCCACATGTCGATCTGGCAATGTTCTGTATATATTCAATGTATGACAGAGAACAGACAGACAGGCTTATTGATATATATTTTGAGGGAAATACACAGGAAGATGTACGGACTAAGATATACTGCTATATAGCGGTATGCGGATTGCTATGGAGTAACTGGTGTGAGTATAAGAGTATTCAGGGTGTTGAATTTGGAGAGTACTCGCTGGCACAGTACAGATATGCAAAAGAATATTACAGAATTGTAGAGGAGAGAGAAAATGAAAAAAGATAATTTGGTAAAGCAGATAGACTGGGTATCAATTCTGGTACCTTTGGCAATTGTTATTGTTTTGTGTGCATCATTTATTATTGTACCAGAACAGTCTAAGGCGATAGTAACTAATATAAGAGGATTCCTTGGTGATGACTTTGGTCTGTATTATGGAATTCTTGGACTTGGAATATTTGCAGTCACAGTTTATATAGCTTTTTCTAAGTTTGGAAAAATCAGACTTGGAGATTGTGAAAAGCCGCAGTATTCAAGCTTCAAATGGGGCGTTATGATATTCACGTCTACTATGGCAGCGGATATTTTGTTTTATTCATTATGCGAATGGTCAATGTATGCAGGTGAAAGCTATATAACAGAACTTGGGGTACAGAAATGGGCCTCAACTTATCCTATATTTCACTGGGGACCTATAGCATGGAGCTTTTATATTGTTCTTGCAGTAGCATTTGGCTTTATGCTTCATGTCAGAAAGAGAGATAAGCAGAAGTTTTCAGAAGGATGCCGTCCACTGCTTGGAAAATATGTTGATGGAGTGGCAGGAAAGGTTATTGATCTTATTGCCATTATTGCTCTTATAGCTGGAACAGCAACTACATTTTCACTTGCAACACCATTACTTTCTGCTGCAGTTGCACATGTGTTTGGATTTAAGGATGGTATTGTTCTTACTATTGTTATTCTTCTTATTATTGCGCTTGTATATACAATGACGGTATGGTTTGGAATAAAGGGAATATCTAAGCTTGCCGGTTATTGTTCATATCTGTTTTTTGCACTTCTTGCATATGTTCTTTTTGCAGGAGGAGAGACAAGATATATTCTTGAGACAGGATTTTCAGCACTTGGTAATATGACTCAGAATTTTATCAGTATGGCAACCTGGATGGATCCTTTAAGAGAAAATTCGTTTCCGCAGAACTGGACAATATATTACTGGGCATATTGGATGGTATGGTGTGTTGCAACTCCATTCTTTATCGGTACAATCAGTAAAGGAAGAACAATTAAGAATACGGTTATTGGCGGATATACATGGGGACTGGCAGGAACATTCACATCTTTTATAATTCTTGGAAATTATGGTCTGGCACAGCAGTTGAAGCATGGTCTGGATATTACAGGATTTGTAGCAGATGGGGGTGCGTATGCTGATGCTATCCTTAAAATATTTGATACACTGCCACTTACAGAATTTGGACTTATTCTTCTTGTAGTGACTATGATTGCATTTTACTCAACAACATTTGATGCACTTACAATGGTAATATCTTCTTATTCTTATAAGAGGCTTGAGGTTGATAAAGAACCTGATAAAAAGGTAAGAACATTTTGGGCAGTTATGTTTATTCTGTTCCCAATTGCACTTATTTTCTCAGAAAATTCAATGTATAGTTTACAGTCGGTTTCGATTATAGCGGCATTTCCAATAGGTATAATAATTGTGCTGATTGTTATAAGCTTCTTTAAAGATGCTGATAGTTATCTTAAGGGGGATAAAGATAAAAAGAAAAAGGATGAAATATCAGAAGAATAAGTGTATAATATAAGACAAATGCGGTGTTTTCAGGAGTGTCTTATATATGCATAATATTTTTATTGTTGGTTCTAAGGGTATTCCGGGACTTTATGGGGGATATGAAACTTTTGTTGATAAACTTACTGAATATCATAGAGAAGAAAGTAGTATATCATATCATGTAGCTTGTAAATCAGATGATAATTCGGAGTTTACATATAATAATGCCCGTTGTTTTAATATAAAGGTTCCGAATATTGGACCAGCGCAGGCTGTTTATTATGACATAGCCGCTATAAAGGCATGTCTTAAATATATCCAGAAGAATTCAGTTGATAAACCGGTTATTTATATTCTGGCATGCAGAATAGGACCATGGATGAAGCACTTTAGTAAGGAAATTCATAAGCTTGGCGGAAAGGTTTATGTTAATCCTGATGGCCATGAGTGGAAGAGAGCGAAGTGGAATAAGCTTATAAGAATGTACTGGAAATTATCGGAGAAACTCATGGTAAAGAGTGCAGACCTGCTTGTATGTGATAGTGTTAACATAGAATTGTATATTAAGGATGAGTATAGTAAATATTCTCCAGCAACAACATATATTGCTTATGGGGCAGAGATTGCAGACACGCAGTCAGCTGATGCAGAGAGTTTGTATAATAAGTGGCTGAATGATAATAATCTTAGGACAGATGGCTATTATCTTATGGTTGGAAGATTTGTTCCAGAGAATAATTATGAGACAGTTATAAGAGAATTTATGAAATCACATACAGACAGAAAGCTGGTTATTCTCACAACAAAGAATGATGGATTTGCCCAGGAACTGGATGGGAAACTTGGGTTTAAGAAAGATAGCAGAATATGTATACTTAATCCGGTTTATGATAAAGATATGCTCATGTGTATAAGGAAGAATGCTTATGCATATATTCATGGACATGAAGTTGGAGGGACTAACCCAAGTCTTTTGGAGGCGCTTGGAACTACATCTGTTAATCTTTTGCTTGATGTAAGTTTCAACAGGGAAGTTGGAAAAGACGCTGCTTTTTACTGGAATAAGAATACATCAGATTTGGCATCTCTTATTGATAAAGTTGACACAATAAGCGAAAGCCAGATAAGGGAGTATGGACTTAAAGCAAAGAGAAGAATTCAGGAAGATTACACCTGGAATAAGATAAGCGGCGAATACAAGAGATTATGGGAAAACAATATATGAGAATTATTGGATTAATTAGAAAATACGGAGTTACCGGCTTTTTAGTTAAAGCTGAGGAGAAACTTCGTAGTGATGTCAACAGAACATATAGCAGGGATTATTGTAATACAATACCTGACAAGAATATTCTTCAAAATCAGACTGATAGGCGGTTCGGATACGAACCGCTTATCAGTATTGTTGTACCTGCGTATAATACTGATAAAATCATGCTTAAAGAACTAATGGAATCTGTTATTAACCAAAGTTATAGTAAATGGCAGCTTTGTATTGCGGATGCAAGTAATAGTGATTCGGTTTCGGATGTTGTTAAAGAGTATAGTCATGATTCAAGAATTGTTTATAAAAAGCTAAAAAAGAATGGTGGAATATCTGAGAATACTAACGAAGGATTCACAATGGCGGATGGAGAATACATTGCGTTACTGGATCATGATGATTGTTTGTCGAGGGATGCCTTGTATGAAATGGTAAATGCTATGAATTCTGATTGTGATAATATTCCGGAACTTCTTTATTCAGATGAGGATAAGATATCACAGGATTCTTCCATGCATTATGCACCGCATTTTAAAAGCGATATTAATAGGGAACTGCTTAATCATTATAATTATATATGTCATTTTCTTGTGTTTAAAAGGGATTTGCTGGAAAAAGCAGGAAATCTTAACAAAGAATATGATGGTTCACAGGATTATGATTTTATATTAAGGATGGTTGAACAGATTCCGGATAGCAAGATAGCCCATGTCAGGAAGGTTTTATATCACTGGAGAGTGCATAACGGTTCTACAGCAGGTTTTTCAGGTAATAAGAATTATGCATATGATGCAGGTATAAGGGCGCTTAAAGCACATTTTAACAGATGTGGACTTAATGATACTGTTGTGTCAGGGGTAAAGGGACAGGATTATGTTGATGCAGACAGGACGGCTTATGCAGATGTAAGCAAGCTTGTTTTCAATAAGGCGGATAATATTAATGCCTGTTCTGCAGAATGGCAAAAGCAGTTGGCACAGTATTTTGTTGATGACAGTGTTGGAATTGCAGGTGGAAAGATTGTAACCGGAGGGAAAATTCTCTCATCAGGTATTGCATTTAACTCCGATGGTGAAATATGCCATGAGTTTCAGGGCATGAAAAAGTATTGGAAAGGCTACTGTACTCTGGCGAAAGTCCCAAGAGAAGTAAGTGCTGTAAGTCTGGAGTTCTGTGCTATAAGAAAAGATGTATATGATAAAGTAGGAGATATAAATTATAATCTGCCATCTCCATACAGAGATATGGAGTATGCTGCAAGAGTAAAAAAGGCAGGTTATAAAATAGTGATTGACGGACGTGTTACAGGCAGTATTAAGAGATCACATTTTGATAAAACAGCATGGCAGAAGGGAACAGTTGCGAAACAATATATTCCAGGCTGGGATTCATATATAGAAGAAGGAGATCCATTTTATAATGAAAAAACGCATATCTGTGGCTATGGCTGCTTATAATGGTGGGAAATATATCAGGGAACAGTTGGAAAGTATTCTTGCTAATCTGACAGATGAAGATGAGATTGTTATTTCTGATGATGGCTCAACGGATGATACTATTAGCATAGCTAAGGAATTTGCATTAAAAGATTCAAGGGTCAGAATTATTGAGGGACCACATGAAGGAATTATTGCAAATTTTGAAAATGCTATTATTAACTGTGAAGGTGAGTATATTTTCTTGTCAGATCAGGATGATGTATGGATGAATAATAAAGTAAGTACTGTGATGCCATATTTTAATTCGGGTAATGGCGTGGTTGTACATGATGCCAGAGTTATGAACGAGAATCTTACAGAAGTAATATATGAATCATTTTTTAAATACAGAGGATATGGTGGCGGATTTCTGAAAAATTTGATTAAGAACAGGTATATAGGGTGTTGTATGGCATTTAAGTCAGACCTTATAAACAAATGTGTTCCTATACCAAGAAATATCCAGATGCATGATCAGTGGATTGGTATGATGGGGGATGTATATTATGGAAAGACTTGTTTTATTGATAAACAGTTGTTAATATATAGACGGCATAGTGCTAATAATTCCGATTTTAATCATAATGGAATAATACGGATGATAAGAAACAGGCTTGTATTGTTGAATGAATTCAGAAAAAGTTTTATGAAGAAGGATAATTATGGCGGAAAAAAGAAAAAATAGCAGGAAAAAGACTGATGCGAAAGATAGAAAAATTAATCAGATACTTACATTAGTTGGACTTGCCATAGCTGCGATGTTTTTTATTGTTTCAATAATATTTGTGGTTATGCTCCATTATGTTGACCTTATACCTCTTAAGTATAAGGTTCTTGTGGCAGTTATATTATTACTGTGTACGATTGCATTAGTAATAACACAAAGATGGAAGGTTGGCGGCATAATAACTAAGGTTGTAGCTGTACTATTATGTGTTGTGCTTATTGTAGGCTGTGTATATCTTGGATATACCCGTGGTGCGATAGGAAGAATGGCAGGCGGAGATAAGCAGGTAGAAACAATCAGTATATATGTTATGGAATCAGATAAAGCAGAAAAGCTGGAAGACATTAATGGATATACATGTGGTAAAATCAGTAATATTGACAGTGATAATACACAAAAGGTTATCGATGACATTTCACAGAATAAAGGTGTGAATCTTACTTATAAAGATTACACATCTGTAACAGGCACAGTAGATGCTCTTCTTAGTGGGGAAGTTGAGTCAGTTATGCTCAATGAAGCATATATGAGTATGCTTGATGATATGGAAGGATATCAGGATGTAAGCAGCAAAGTACGTGCGGTTTATTCAACTGATATAGAGTATTCTGTTAAAGGTGATGTCAATGAGGATTATCTTTCTAATGACGATGTTATAACTTTATATGTAAGTGGTATAGATACTGAAGGAACACCTAGTGCAGTCAGCAGAAGTGATGTTAATATTCTTATAAGTATTAATACTAAAACACATCAGGTTATAATGATTAATACACCAAGAGATTACTATGTTCCACTCAGTATTTCACATGGCGTGAAGGATAAGCTTACACATGCCGGAATATATGGAATTGATTGCTCTATGGATACATTAGAAATGTTGTATGAAGTTAATATTGATTATTATGTAAGAATGAATTTTACCGGATTCAGGAAAATAGTTGATGCTCTTGGTGGTGTAACTGTTCATTCAGATTATGATTTTGTTACAACGCATGGAGGAAAACATATTTCAGTTGGAAATAATACACTTAATGGTGATGAGGCACTTGGTTTTGCAAGGGAAAGATATGCCTTCTCTGATGGGGACAGACAGAGAGGAAGAAACCAGATGGAAGTTATAAAGGCAATTTTCCAGAAGATGACTACGACTACAATGCTTACTAATTATACATCTATTCTGTCGTCAATATCCGACAGTATGAGTACTAATATGCCATATGATGAGATAGGCAATCTTGCAAAGATGCAGCTTGATGAGATGCCGTCATGGGATATACAGTCATATAGTGTGAATGGTACCGGAGATTATGCTGTTCCATTTTCTATGTCATCATCAGCATATGTTATGGTTCCGGATATGAATACAGTAAATCAGGCAAAGGAATATCTTACACAATTATATAACAATGAAATTGTTGATATAAGTGATAACAATTAATATACTGGAGAAGTAAAATGAAGAAAAAATACCATGAATTTACGGAAGATGACCATACATTTGTAATATGTGCATATAAAGAGAGTGCATTTCTTGAAGAATGTATAGAGTCATTGGAGAAACAGAATAAAAAAAGTAAAATTCTGCTTGCTACTTCGACGCCGAATGATTATATAAAAGATATTGCCAGACGTCATGGACTGGAGGTCAATGTAAATACAGGGGAAAAGGGACTTGCAGGAGACTGGAATTACGCATATAGTATTGCTGATACAAGTCTTATTACAATAGCACACCAGGATGATGTATATCTTCCGGCTTACAGTGAATCTATTATCAGGGCATTCAATGAATCAAAGAATCCGTTAATTGCATTTAGTGATTATGGGGAATTGAGAAATGGAAAGCCAGTGTATAAGAATAAGCTGTTGAAGATTAAGAGAATATTACTTCTTCCATTAAGGATCAAAGCATTCCATAAATCAATATTTGTCAGAAGAAGAGTTATGTCAATTGGTTCTGCCATATGTTGTCCTGCGGTAAGCTTTTATGCACCAGCACTTCCTAAGAAAATATTTACATCTGAGTTTAAAAGTAATTCAGACTGGCAGGCATGGGAAAGGCTGTCAAAAAGAAAAGGTGAGTTTATTTATGTGAAAACTCCGCTTATGCTGCACAGGATTCATCATGAATCTACAACATCACAGATAATAGAAGATGATAACAGAGGACAGGAAGATTATGCAATGTTTTGTAAATTCTGGCCCAAATCCATTGCCAGATTGATATCTGGAGTGTATAAGAACAGTGAGAAGTCTAATCAGATTTAATATATATTATAAAATACAAGGAGATACCTATGGATAAAATATTGCTCATAATTCCTGCATATAATGAGGAAGAAAGCATTGAGAGAGTAATTAATAATCTGGAGAAAAATTTTCCACAGTATGATTATGTTATTGTAAATGATGGCTCTAAAGATAAAACAGAGCAGGTGTGTGTTGATAACGGATATAATATCATCTCTTTGCCTATTCATCTTGGATTGGCAGGTGGTTTTCAGGCAGGAATGAAGTATGCAAAACAATATGGTTACGATTATGCTGTTCAGTTTGATGCAGACGGTCAGCATCTTCCAGAATATATTGAACCTATGCTGAACCTTCTTAAGAAAGAGGATGATGATATTGTAATAGGCTCAAGATTCGTTAAAGAAAAAATGAATCATAGTGCGAGAATGATGGGAAACCGTCTTATTAATATGTGTATTAAGATAACATCAGGAAAGAGAATATATGATTCAACTTCGGGAATGAGAATGTTTAACAGAAAGATGATTAAAATTCTTGCAGATACTCCAAATATGGGACCGGAGCCGGATACCATATGTTATTGTATTAGAAGTGGCGCTAAAATAGGTGAGTGTCAGGTTAAAATGCAGGAACGTCTTGCGGGACAGAGTTATCTTAGTTTCTTTAAATCTATAAGATATATGATAACAATGAGCATATCTATTCTTATAATTCAGTGGTTCAGAAAGGGGAACATGTAATGGCGTTGAATTTGCGAATATGTATAATAGTTGTATCAATCCTTTTTTTGTTTTTTGTTTTAAGAAGGATAAGAAAAGCACAGATGCAGATTTCTGATTCTCTTTTCTGGATAATTGCATCTATTGTTTTTGTTATTATAGGAATATTTCCACAGATTGTTATATGGCTTTCAAAAATTACAGGGGTACAGTCTCCTGCAAATCTTGTGTTCTTAATGATTATATTTGTTTTATTGTTAAGAATTTTTAATTTGTCATGTAAACTTTCAAGTACAGAGAACGCACTTCACAGTCTCGCTGAACAGTATGCGGTGGATCATAAGCTTACAAAGAAAAAGGACGAATAAATATGTAACTGACTTCATATACTTTTATTAATATGCTGATAGGAGTGTGTTAAAGTATATGAAAAAGAAATTGATAAAAATTATGATAATAGGGATTCTGGCAGTATGGGTGTCAGGATCCTTATTTCATTTTGTGTATGACTGGACTGGACATAACACATTAGTCGGGTTGTTCTTTCCAACAAATGAATCTACATGGGAGCATATGAAGCTGGCGTTTCTGCCAATGAATCTGTATGGAATATATACATGGTATGCCTTAAAGGATAGATTTGCAGCAAGCGCTTTTGCAATTCTTCTTGGCGCAAATGTGGCAACATGGGCAATTCCGTTTCTGTACTATACATATATGGGCGTACTGGGATTTTCTAAAATGTGGCTTGATATTGCCTGCTTTTTTGTGGCTGTGCTTATCGGATTTGCTTTA